>ENA-OQKD01000030-OQKD01000030.1-human-gut-metagenome-genome-assembly--contig:-NODE-30-length-36856-cov-6.406709_pt1 | contig 36856 bp, 39 predicted proteins | sample MGYA00242775_ERZ504792 | MGnify/ENA primary metagenome ERZ504792 (study PRJEB26092, sample SAMD00036401) | human gut metagenome | host: Homo sapiens | study: EMG produced TPA metagenomics assembly of...
AAACTGATTCATTCTTAATACCGCAAATATAATAAGCGGAAAGCCGTATACATCGAGAGGTGTACGTGCGGTTTGGGAGGGAGGGGATGCAAGTCCTGTAAAGGACAAGCTGAACCTTACCTCATGACACTCAGCTATTTTTAGGCTGTACGGATGAGGTAACTGCTACATTTATCTCTAACCGCTCCGGTGATGTGACCGTTGGTGTCAGCAGCGAAGCCAAACAATTAAATAGCTGGAGGGTATCCGATTATACACCGGAATACCGCCAGACCAGATCCATCGGGAAACGAAAGCTCTTAACTCCGGATGAGATCCTGCGGCTCCCGCTGGATACTGCACTGATTATCCTGCGTGGTCAGAAGGTACTGCAGGTAGAAAAATACGATTACACCCTGCACCCGGATGCCCAAAAACTCATTCCCCGGAAGGCTTCCGAACATATTCCGGAATGGAGAAAAGGAGCATGTAGTGAAGAATATACGTACACTCCAACTATTCCTGCTTCCCACCCGAAAAAAACCGCTTCTTATGGAAAGCAGAAAAAGAAAAAAGCTGAACCGCACTTTGACCAGCAAAGCGTTTATCAGGAACCTGGCTATCACGATTTCCCGGATGACTTCTCAGCAGATAACTATTCGGATCACACAGACATGGTTCCTTTAGATAAAGATTCTATCATGTCATAATTTGAAAGGAGACACTATGATGCCAAACGAAACAACCAACACACCTATTTTAACTCTGGATTCCGATGCGAAGCTGGAAACAGCCCAGTCCATTTCAGACCTTACCTGGCATGAGATCCAGAATGCCTACCGTACCCGCCGGATCTTAACCGGAATGCTTGGCGGTATCGAGAAAACAGAAAACGGCAGCCTCATTGCCGTGGTTTACTACAAGGATTTCCGTACTGTCATCCCAGTAACTGAGATGATGATCCATCTCATGCAGGATGAAGCACACGATTATGGGGAGCTTGCTCTGCGGCAGAACAAAATCCTCAACAATATGCTTGGATGTGAGATTGATTTTCTGATTAAGGGATTAGATCCGAAGACACGCAGCATTGTCGCCAGCCGGAAAGAAGCGATGCTGAAGAAACGCCAGATCTTCTATCTGGATAAAGATGCTTCCGGAATGCCGAAAGTTTATGAAGACCGTATCGTGCAGGCAAGAGTCATTGCTGTTGCGGAAAAGGTAGTCCGGGCAGAAATTTTCGGTGTGGAAACCTCCATTCTTGCCAGAGACCTGTCCTTCGACTGGATGGGTGATGCCAGAGAACGCTTCCAGGTAGGCGATCACATCCTGGTACGCATCCTGGATGTGCGGGCAGACTCACCGGAGCAGGTCATTGTCCACGCAGATGTCAAAAGTGTGGAAGGCAACACCAGCAAGGAAAACATGAAAAAATGTAAGATTCAGGGAAAATACGCCGGAACTGTGGAAGACATCCATAAAGGCACCGTCTTTGTCCGGCTCTCCATCGGTGTCAATGCCATTGCCCACTCCTGCTATGACAGCCGGACAGTCGGGAAAAAGGATCAGGTATCCTTTGTGGTGACGCATATTGATGAAGAGCGTAATGTTGCCCTCGGCATCATCACCCGCATCATCAAGCAGACCATATAAGGCTTCCACCTTATTTTTAAATAGCTTTTTTTCATATACAGCACCAATTAGTCCAGCAAATACTCACGATACAGCTACATAAGGTGACAGAATAAAGTATTTTTCAGACCATTACCTTATTGTACTGAAAACGGTAACGTGTTATACTGATTCGGTATTACTGAACCGGAAAGACGGATGCATTTCGATTTTGCCCTCTAGTATCCAAGGAGGGTGATGCCCATGAATACAATGGAAGTATTGACTTTACTATTGGTAATTTTTGCGGCTTTGACTTATATAGATCGACATAATAAGAAATAGCATCCACGACCCTAGGAAAGTTTTGGATGCTATGACTTATACATAGAATATAAAATTTAACTGAGGGCATCAGATTTTGCATCTGAATACCTTTCTTGAGTTCATTATACACTGGGGGATTTGAGAAATCAAGTCCCCCTTTTTATTATGACATTGATTAGTATCTGCATTAAACATCAGAAATTTATATTCTTACTCACTGAAACGAATTCTCTCTATCAATGAATCTTTCCTTACTGACTTTGCAATGAATATTGCCAATAACATCTGTATCACAAACAATGTTAAAATTATAATAATAGCTGCTGTTACCGGATAATGGTATGTGCTGATATCAAACATTCCTGTACGCTTTGCATATAAAAACAACGGATATCCTGCAAGACTTCCCACTCCGATACTGATAATAAGAGTGCCTACTGTATAGAATATACCTTCCAACTGGAGCATCTTCATCAACTGACGGTCCGACATTCCGATTGCCTGCATCATGCCAAGCTCCTTTTTTCGCACATGGACACTATTGATCATTGTGTTAATCAAGTTCATAATGCTGATTGCTGCCAGAATGATGATAAATGCATAACATGCACCTCTAGTCATCTGTATGGCATTTTCCCATGTATCGTACTCATTCTTCCAGGTACGCATCTGCAGTCTGCCTGATCCATCCACAATAGCCTGTAGAGATGCTTCCAGTGCCTCATCATAATCCTTATCTGCAATCACCTGAAAATAGCTGGAAGAATTATTTATGGTAAGTTTCTCTGCCCCTTCTTTTGCCATGATAAGACAGTTATAGTTTGTCAGACCTGTTCCATATTCACCAATTGCTGCCACTTCAATCTCTTTTTGAAAGGTATTATCTCCATCATGAATATTGAGTTTCAGCTTATCTCCCACTTTAATATCTGGATACCAGTGAAGTAGCGCGCGGTCCAGAATCACTTTATCCCCGGATTTCAATTCCTCGTATGTGACATTGCCTTCAGTGATTCCTTTTTTCAGCTCTTCTGCGTATTCTTCCGGCACTCCATTGATAAATTCGGTTCCAATTTTTTCTTCAAAAGGTCCTCCTGATACCTTCAACGCGGTAAACACATCTACCCGCTCAACACCGTCAAGCTCCTCTATCTGCTGCTTTAGTCCTTCATTTAATGGATTATTCTTTTGAACCTCCGCCCATTCATATTCAGGATGCTCTTTATTCCCGGATTCCACAATTGGAGAAATCTCATATTGCCCCACAATCGAACTCTTTGCACTTTCCATCGGATTTGCACAAGACAGCACCGTTGCTACCATCATGACAAATATTCCGGTAACGGCCATAGATACAATCGTGATAGTACTCTTCTTTTTATTCTCTGCAAGATTTCTCTTGGTCAGTCGTCCGATATTCAGAAATTGATATCCCTTCCTGCTGCTTTTCTGTCGCTTACTGCCTCCCTGGTAACGCATAGCTTCTATTTCTGATACCTTCGCCGCCATACGCATAGGCTTCATCAGTGACAGATACACTGTACACAGAGTCACTGCAATTGCCAACAGATAAATCCACCAATAATAAAGTTGGACTTCTCCTTTAGCTACAACCTTGTATGCCTCTGTTATAAGTACGTTTGAATCCTTTGCATGTTCTACAAACTGGAGAAGTACAACTTTCACAGCAACTGTTCCGATCAAAAGTCCTATCGGAATGGCAAACAACGCCACTCCCATTCCCTCTCTTAGTACGATTTGTCTAAGCTGCCGTTTCGTAGCCCCGATTGCCTTTAACTTTCCAAATTCCCGAACCCTCTGGTTCATAGATACATAATAAACACTATAAATTGTGATAATGCCCGCCAATACAACAATAAGCATGATTCCTACAATCACCGGAATTGTAGCCGGATCCACATAATTTGCTGCAAGATACTCTTTATTAATATTCATGTCATCCTCGGAAATCCCGAACTGTCTGGCAATATTCTGTATCGTCTCTGTATAATCTGCAGTCGTATTTCCTTTCTGTCCATTCACCTGAAGTAAAAACCGATATTTCACCTGTTCTACCGGTATCTCCGCTTTCAGAAAGGCCTCTGAAACCAATGATGTATATTGTTTTTGTTCTTTGCTGCTCTCATTATCTGCTAAAAAACCACAGATTCGAAAGTCTTTCTCCTTCGTATAATCCAGTCCGTCATCTTTCAGAATCTGATAAGGTACTGTGATAGTGTCACCGATTTTCCCATTCTGTCCTAATGCTTCCAGTATTCCTTTTGAAACCACAATATCATTTTCTTTCTGCGGAAGTTGCCCCTCTTTCAGCTTCACTTTATAAAGTTCCATCCCTGTTCTGTCCATATACATCATGGAAACCGTCGCATCTTCCAGATTCATGTACCCCGCATCGCTGCGGAGTCCGTAAGTTTTCACATCATGATGTGCCGCCAGTTTCATAACTGTACTCTCGTCCACGTTCCGATAAAGGGCATGCCATGTTGGATAAATCTTATTGATTACCGCAAAGTTCACTTCCACCATATCTTTTCCGATTGATGGGATTACGAACAGCAGTAATGTTGTCAGGATAATGGCAATTCCAATCAGTATGTTTTTGCTCTTATAATGCCGCATATTGCAATATGCAACTCTGGTCGTCATCTTCATTATCTTCTCACCGCCTTGCCATCTTCAATGATAATCATTTCATCCGCCATCTGGGCAATCGTTTCATCATGGGTAATCATGATAAGCGTCTGCCCGAAATCCGACACGCAGCTTTTCAATAGGCTCATAACCTCTAGCTCAGTCTGGGAATCAAGGTTTCCCGTCGGCTCATCCGCCAAAATTATCGCCGGTCTTGTCACCAATGCCCTGGCTATCGCAGTTCTCTGTTTCTGTCCACCAGACAAAGCAGACGGCATCGCATCTTTCTTATCCTGCAGTCCGATTTTTTTGAGAATATCTTCCACTTCCCGCGGCTTTACCTTGCGATTATCAAGTCCCAGCGGAAGAACGATATTCTCCCACACATTCAGCGATGGAATCAGATTAAAATCCTGAAAGATAAATCCTATCTTCTTTCTTCGAAACTGTGCCAGTTTATCATCTTTTCGAGAATAGATATCGGTTCCATCAATCCATACTTTGCCGGAATCCGGTCTGTCAAGCCCTCCAATCAGATGCAGAAGTGTAGATTTTCCGGAGCCGGAACGTCCTACGATAGCTGTAAACTTGCCTCTCTCTATCTGTAAACTTGTATGATCCACGGCTCTCACCTGATTCTCGCCTTCTCCATAATACTTTACTAGATCTTCTACTTTTAAAATACTACTCATATCTTCAAGTCCCCTTTCCATTTCATACCCCTACTATAACATTCCTGCATTACAAAACCCTTACAACAACCATAACAGTTTTGTAAGGGTTCCGACTATTCTCCTATTATGAGCGGCAGTGTCACTTTAAATATCATACCTTTCTCAGCCTTTCTTTTGGCTGCTATTGTCCCCCCCTGTTCTTCTATGATCTTTCTGGCAAGATACAGACCGACACCCGCTCCGTCTTTTACCTGTTCCTTTGCTTTCCTTCCCCGGTAAAATCTCTGATAGATCTTATGCAGTTCCTCCGCAGGAATGCCCATTCCTTCATCTTCTACTTCAATAAGCACATTGCTTGCTAGCTCCTGCGTCCTCACTGTAATCGTTGTATGTTCCGGTGAATATTTGACTGCATTCTCAAGGATATTCGTTAATGCTTCTACCGTCCATTTTGAATCATGGTTCACAACTATATCATCATCCATCTCCACCTGAATGGAAATATCTTTTCCTCTTGCCTTCATATAAATCTGACTGACAGCCTCTGTTAGCGTTTTCTTCAGGCTTTCATGAAGCGAATGTATCTGGATCATATGTGTTTCCAGCCTTGAAAGATTTACCAGTTCATTCAAGAGCTGTTCCAGTTTGGTAAGTTCCTGTGATTCCTGCTCCAGAAACTCCCTCTGTTCTTCTCCTGTAACCCGATTTTCTGCCACCAGCTCATGACTCATCCGGAGTGATGCAAGCGGAGTCTTCAACTGATGGGAAATATCTGTAATCAGACTCTTCGTACCATTTTCTTCCTGCTCCAGACGTTCCTTCAAATCTTCGAAATATTGCCCCAGCTCCTTTACAGATTCCCACACCTTTAACCATTGTTCCGATTCTGATGTTTCTTCAGGATATGTTTGGAATTTTCCTTTTCTGAATTCCTGCAGACATTCATATAATTGCTGTAATTGTTCCTCATCACCGTATCTGCTCCAGTTTTTTCTTCGGTCCAGGTACAAGAACAGGCTACATACTATGACTCCCACTAGTAATCCAATTCCCCAGATAATCCTTATAACCACATCTGAAGATCCACTCCCTGAGTGATAACCATAAGTTTCTTCCAGCATCTGTACGACTCTTTCTATCTTCTGATCGTCCCGGTCTCTTATAAAATCTACTGTTCCTGACTTTTCCCAGATTGCAACTATTTCCCCTTCCAGTTCAGGATGTTCTGCAAGGAGCAGTGCTATCTGCGTTGCTTTCGCATTTTCCTCATACTTTGTTATCAGATACATTCCTACTGTAAAAAATACTGCAAAGATTACATATACGATAAAATACCGTTTTAATTTTTGTTTACCTTTCCGGTCCATATATATCCCAGTCCTCTCACATTCGCTATCTCTTCTGTTCCAAGTTTATTCTTCAGTCTGCTTATATTGACAGTAACCGTATTATCATCGACAAATTGACCGTCTATATCCCATACATGCTCCAGGATACTTTCTTTTGAAACAATCTGTCCTGCATTCTCCCAGAGATACAGCAACAGAGAGAATTCTTTCTTACTTAAAGTAACTGGTTCATCCCCTTTATACACCTGCATCGTTTTCATATGCACCGTAATCTCTCCGGAAGACATAATCTGTGCCTGTACCTTAGAAAGCCGTCTCATCAATGCGTTCACCTTCGACACCAAAGCCATCAGTGAAAATGGTTTGGTAATATAATCATCTGCCCCTGTATCATAACCATTTACAATATCTATTTCCTGATCCAAAGCCGTAAGATAGATAAGATATGTATCTCCACCTGCACGTACCATCCTTCCAAAATCCAGTCCTGTACCATCCGGCAATGTAATATCGCTGATAACAAGAGCATAATCTCCTTTTTGAAATGCTTCTTTTGCTTCCTTTATTGTATAAACCTGACGAACCTCATACCCTTCCCGTGAAAGTAACAGGGCAATTCCCCGATTTAGATTCAAGTCATCCTCCAGTAATAATATTTTCTGCATCAAATACTCCACCTCTATTTGTAATAACCTGTTCTTTTATCATATCAGTCCTATCTTTTGTCTACAATAAAAATAAAATTAACATACATACTTTTCCTTCATATGTTCAAGGATTTCACCGGATACTGCTTCAGAAATCGATCAATCCATTTCTGATTGCTTCTCTGTAACATCCGAAGTCTGGATAAAAGCTGTAGACAACTGCAGCTCTATGTTACTAAAGTCCTATCCATCAATACAGGAGTTATAGAATGCCGTGAAGATACCGTCAAATTCCATTTCAATAATATGTAGGCTGTCCATTGTGTGCTCCAGATAAGTCAGTGTTCCTCTATCCAAATCTATACTCGGCTTTCCTAGTGAGTTTGCTATTACATCTGGATTTGTAATTCCAAACATCTCCTTTATATCCGGCATAAGATAATCCACGATATCCGGCAGCCTTTTCTCATACGCCTGTGCCAGTTCAACTGCATGCTTCTCATAATCGGAATGTATACTGTCACAGACAAATTCAATCCCGTTTATTTCCATCTTATAGTAATCATTATTCTCATCATAGACAAACGCTGTACCCTTACTTTTTTTATTTTTTTCCAAAATCCCCATGATATATCTACACTTTCCCGGTTCTTCCGCCATACACAGTCTAAAAAACTGTAACTTAATGCTTACGTTTGTAAAAAATAACTCCTGCCAAAATCAATAAAATAATTCCAACTACAATCATAAAAATAAAATTATCACCATTTAACTTCCCTGCTATGAAAATAGAAGTCGGGCCATCCGCACCACCAATAACAGAAACGGCTGTGTTTTCTTTCTGCTTCAGTACAATGCCAATGACTGCCAATACAATTCCTAAAATTCCGGCTATGATTCCCAATCGCTTTTTCATTGCTACCACCTCAAATCATTTTTATCTGCTCAATCAAATGTAAATTGTTATGCAAGTATTTCTATGCAAATGAAGCATAGATAACCCATATTTCTGCAAACATTACCAATAAAAGTACACCATCTATCATCCAATTAAACTGAATGTCCGTTAAGAAAGTTTTTGAATGTGTCAGGCAATATTTTACTTTTTCTCGTCCAGTCAAAAAAGTGATAAGCACTTGTAATATAGGAAATAAAAATATTTGTATTTTTCTTCCATAATCATCCGCAATCCCATTTGCAAAATGTACTGGAATAATACTCGGTAAGAAAAATATACTTACAAGAGCAAGCAAAAATCCTATTATACAAATTATCCATGTGAATTTTCTAGTATTGATAAATTTCATAACAATCCTTCTTTCTGCTAAATTCAAGTTTTTCCAATACATAACACGTACTTACATTATACTCCTCACCAATGCAAACCTCAATTTATTCTCCATCCTTTTTCCCGTTATTAAGCTTCGGGCAGTAAAATGCCTTTACTTCCACCCCATCTTCCTCCGACTCAATTTCCACATAATAATCCCGGATAAAGTATCCCGCATTATGCTCCTGAATGGCGTACAGCTCCAATGTCTGAAAATCCACCAGTACCAGATCACGGGGCTTGGGTTTTTGCGTTTCCTCACAGAATACCTCCATGCTTTCCACCAGCTTATCCAGGCATTCCTGACACAGATGGTTCTGTACTTTTTTCACATCGAAGATACTATCTTCCCCGTAATCCACCGATACTTCGGAAATCCCGTAATCCGACATCTGCTCCGTATGGAAAAAGCAGCCGCCTTCTCCTGTCCCGGTATAACCCATATGCCCGTTTCCCTGCGGGCCGGTAAGATTCCCGTCCTCATCATGATTCCGGATATGCATATCCATCACATACCAGTGATTGGTACAGATCACTCCCAGATCGTCAAACTTCCGGAAATAATCCATCATACTCCGTTCATCGCTTCCACACAGCCAGCACTGTTTTGGATCTTTCAGCTTGCTTTCTACTGATTCAGGCACCTTTCTTTCTACCGGGTGATATTCCTGCTCCTGTGTTTTTTCAAGATAACCTGTCAGATCCAGCCGGCTGATTCCCAGTCCGATCAGAATTCCTGACGCACATGCCAATAATCCCACATATCCCTTTTTCATATTATAGTCATCCTTTAAGAATTAGTTTTATAATGCTTTTAGGATTACTATATCAAATCTTGCAATCACTTTCATCATAAATCGCATATTTTTATGTGTTTTATTGCATATACAGCTTTCAAAAAAACTGCCTGCGGCAATTTCGCAGACAGCTTCTATTTCATCATCTCTTCAATTATCACATCCAGCATCCGAAGCACGCTTTCCTGCTTCTTCGGTGTGAGCCTTTCCAGCTTTCCTTCCACTACAGAAGTATGTTCCATTCTGGTAAGAGGAATCACTTCCTTCAGCACTTCATTCGGTTCCGCACCTAATACATTCAACAGCTTTACAAATGTTTCCATCGTAGGTGTTTTCACTTCCCGCTCAATCGCACCCAGATGGTTGGTACTGATATCCACCAGTTCAGCCAGTCTCTCCTGCGTAATTCCTGCCTCTTCCCTGTACCTGCGGATTGCCTTTCCCATTCCTTTCACACGCACACCTCCTCCTTCCAGTATTCACTAACGCTTAAAGCATTAGTCATGTAAATCCAGTATAATTGGTTGCAAATCACGCTTACAGTATCCATAAGGATTGCATTTATAACGCTTTTAGCGTTGGTCACATTTTTGGCACTCCATCGTCTGTAACTGGCACAGTCCTGCGATTGTAGCGGTAATTTACCCATGTTAAAATTGATATTGTCAAAATTATATGCAGAACGAAACGCAGCACTGCCGTATGGGAAGCCTCTCCTGCGGCAAATAAGCTGCGTTTTTTCTGTAAGATAGGAGGATCTTTACAATTTCATACTTTGATTTAGGACGCAGCCTGCATTGACCGGGCTGCGTCCTTTCTTGAGGCAGGAAAACCATAAGCAAAGGCAGGGGAGGTAATTCTCCTGCCGCTCTTATAAAAAGGAGGTACTTTTACGTGAAACACAAACTGAAAAACGCTCCGCCGGACACAAAACGGCATGTCAATTATGGCAGATGCCTGTATGCTGCATTTCTGGCTGTCACAGTCCTCTGCGGATACACACAGCCGGTTTTTGCCGCTACCATCTGGACCAAAGCCAATGAGATCATGAAGGATGTCTATAACCAGATTATCCTCATTTCCACCATTGCTGCAGTCGTAACGGCATCGGTTGCCCTTCTGATGATGAATTTTTCCAAAAGCGGAAAAACCGTGGACGAATCACGTGCATGGCTCAAGCGTATCGTCATTACCTGGGCGATCTTAAACGGGCTTGGCTTTATCATGGCTTACATCACCCCGTTCTTTGCAGGCGGAAAATGGAACGGATAGACGAAAGGAGATGCCACTATGGGAATACTTGACGGAATCGTGGAATGGATTGCCGAACAGGTCATGAACATTCTGGATCTGATCACCACTTCAGTCCTCGGTGCTCTGGGCTGTTCCATGGATACGTTTCTTCGCTACTTTCCTGCTGCCGAGACCATGTATCAGGTCTTTCTGGCACTGGGCATCGGGCTGATCCTCTTAAACTGGGTATGGCAGCTCTTTAAAAATTACTTTATGGGAGCCGGTATCGAAGCGGAAGATCCCATTAAGCTGTCCATCCGTTCCTTCCTCTTTATCTTTCTCACCTTCTATGCGAAAGATATTGTGGATCTGCTCCTGAAGATTTCAGGAACACCGTACAACTGGATTCTGACGGAAGACCTGCCGCCTTTAAAATTTGCGGATTTTAACTCCGTAGTCACAGTCATCCTGGGAGTCTGTGCAAATGGGGCGGTAGCCATCATTGCACTGATTCTGGTACTGATTCTGGCGTGGAACTACATCAAACTGCTCTTTGAAGCGGCAGAACGCTATATTCTTCTGGGGGTACTGGTCTACACAGCCCCGGCAGCTTTTTCCATGGGTGCCAGCCAGTCAACCGGAAATATCTTCAAAAGCTGGTGCCGGATGCTTGGCGGCCAGTTCTTTTTGCTTCTGATGAATGCGTGGTGCCTGCGGCTGTTTACTTCTATGGTCGGCACCTTCCTTGCCAATCCGTTATCCCTATAAGAAAGGAGGACCAAAATGAAACTTAGAAAGAAACTCATACCATTCCTGGTACTAACTGCCTGTCTGGTACTGTTTTGCTCCATGCCGGTCTTTGCAGCGGAGCTTACGGAAGCAGACGTGGAAGCGGCAGTTGCCAGTCAGGGAAAGGAAGCGGTAACCGGAAATGTCTTCGTCTGGTTCCTGTGTGCCATTGCCTTTTTAAAGGTATCCCAGAAAATTGATTCTTTTCTGGCATCGCTTGGCATCAATGTCGGCAATACCGGAGGAAACATGATGGCTGAACTTCTGATTGCAGGACGGAGCCTGACCGGTTCCATGCGTTCCCATGGTGGTGGCGGCTACCACAAAGCCTCTTCTCCCGGAAGTGCGGCTGTCGCAGGAAGCTTCCTATCCGGCGGGCTTGCCGGGGCAGTGGGAAGACAGGTACAAAGAGAAGCGGTCAATTCCGCAACCGGTTATACCGAACACAGCAGTATCGGAAACATGCTCTACCAGTCATCCCTGAACAAAGGCGGAGACTTTGCCAATCAGGTCATCAGCAACATTGCACAGGGAAATTACGGTCAGGTAGGTTCCATCAAGGGAGCAGACGCACAGAAAGCCTTTACTTCCTATATGGGCATCAATCCGGGCGGCGGTTCTTCCTATGATAATGTAGAAATCGGTGGCGGAAGGATCACCGGTACCGAAACCGGAAGCTCCGGAAACCGGGATTTTGCCCTGTACCATGCCGACCAGTATGCAGCTCCTACTCAGGGCTCCTACTCTACGGTACAGTCCGTGGATGGTTCCACCTGGTACAAGCAGTATGCACAGGATACGGTCGAAAAAACACCATATACTTCCGGCAGCGGCAAAGTAGCCTACAATGAATCCATTGTCCAGAAACTGCCGCCAGCCCCACAGCGAAAGGAGCGTATGTAACATGCCAAAAACAGCCTTGATGGGCAGTCCTCTTGCTGTCATCGGTACAGTATTCCGGCACAGGCGCACCCTTGCGAAAACTGGAGCAGCCGTCGGCGGTGTACTGATGCTTCCCATTCTGTTCCTTGTCATGCTTCCGGGACTCGTCTTCGGAGACCTCTCTGAAAATACCGGAGCACTGACCAGCAACACGGTAATCAGTGAAAATATCCGGGCTTCCAATCAGGCAATCGTGGAGGTGCTTCAGGAAAGCCATGATGCACTGCTTGCTAAGATCAATGCGGAAATTGCCAGACTCCCGGAAGGAGATACTGCCTCTATCAGCGATCCTTACGCTTCCAGTATCATCGTAAATGCGAACCAGCTCATCGCACAGTTTTGTGCCAGCCAGGATGACTATAAAAATATAAATATCAGCAAACTCAAAAGCCTGATCCGGGAAAACGAGGACGGGCTTTTTTCTTATGACGTTACTTCAGAAACGGCCACGGTGGAAGTTCCGGCGGAAGAGGAAAATGCACCACCCAGAAAGGTTACTTTTACCCGCCATACCTACACGGTCAGCTATGCCGGAGATGCCTACTTTGCAGATCACGTCTTTCATCTGACCGATAAGCAGAAAAAAACGGCAGACAGTTATGTGGAAAACCTGACCATGTTCTTTGGCGGCTCCGCTTCCGGTCTTGCCATGGCGGTAGGTGTCAGCGATGAGGTGCTGGCTTACCGGGCTACCATCCAGCAGGTCGCACAGAAATACGGCATGGAAGCTTATGTGGAACTCCTCATGGCAGTCATGATGCAGGAAAGCGGCGGGCGTGGAAGCGATCCCATGCAGGCGGCAGAAGGCGGCTTTAATAAGAAATACCCCCATGTCCCCAACGGCATCACCGATCCTGCTTATTCCATCGAATGTGGGATTCAGGAATTAAAGTATGCACTGGATAAAGCAGGATGTACCGGACCTACCGACCTGGACCGCATCAAGCTGGCGCTTCAGGGTTACAATTACGGCTCCGGCTATATCGACTGGGCAATGGAACGTGACGGCGGTTATACCAAAGAAAACGCCATTGCTTATTCGGATATGATGTGTGCCCGTCCGAACTGGCATTATGACCGGTATGGGGACAAGGAATATGTGGAGCATGTTCTCCGGTATTATCAGATTACCAATACCGGCGGAAGCTATCCGGCAAACGGAATGCAGATTCCGCACTATCTCCAGACCGATTACGGGAACATTCCTTATGGCGGCGGCTCCATCGCATCTTCCGGCTGCGGGCCTACCAGCTTTGCCATGATCGCCAGCTACCTGACCGGGAATACCATTACCCCTCCGGATGCGGTGGCATGGTGCGGGAATTCCTATTACAAGCCGGGAGTTGGAACCTACTGGAGCTACTTTCAGGCTGCAGCCAGTCATTTCGGCTGTGGCAGCGTCACACAGACCAGCAATGCCAATACGGTACTTCAGGCACTCTCCGAAGGCTGTCCGGTCATCTCCTCTCAGCGGGCAGGACTTTTCACCAGCGGCGGACACTTCATCGTACTCCGAGGTGTTACGGCAAACGGCAAGGTACTGGTCAATGATCCCAATGACAGTGACGCAAAGAACTATATTAACCGTGAATTTGATATGATGTCGGAAATCCATGCTACGGCAAATGCCTACTGGATCTTCGACAAAAAATAAAGGAGCCATTATGAACAGAACAAAAGTGATTCTTTCCATTTTTCTGATGCTGTTTCTGCTGCTTGCCGGACTGGTTCTCCCCAGTTTCTGGAAAAGCCAGAAAAAAGAAGCTTCCGGAAACAAAGGCAGGGAACCGGCAAAGGAAACAACAGAAACAAATTCTGATACCCCCATGCCGGAATATCTGGATTTTGATGCTTTAAAAGCATTTTTCTCCGACAGCCAGATTGCTTCTCTCAAAGGGCAGTTTCCTGTCTACCTAAAAGAGTATGTCAAAAAAGAACAGACAAGCATCACCTTCCTGCCGGAAAAAACCAGCTACCCTACCGAAACAACCGTCTGCCTGATGTTTTCACTTTCCGATCAGGATACGCTTCCGGTTACCTATCACACCCCGACGGGTGTGTTTTTATTTGGAGAAGACGGGGTACAGGTCTCTGCAGATACGACTGTTTACGAAAAGCAAACCGATGATTCCCTGCCGTCCCTGACTTCGCAGGACATTGAACACCTGCAGGAAGGCGGGTATCCGGATACTTCTGACAGCCCGGAAGCTCCGGACACAGAATCCGGCAGTGCCTCTGTGCCTTCCGAAGATGCGAAAGATACGAAAAAGGAGGTGCAGCCATGACACAGCCAGAAGAAACACCGGTTTCCTTTATCCCTTCCAACTTCATTGAGAAAGGCAAGATCCTAAACGGAACTTTTGACATCCGCAATGCCATAGAAAGCATTGTTCTTTCCCTGGCAATCGGTATCCCTGTTTTCCACCTGCCGCTGTCCCTGACTGCCCGCATCATCATTCTCTGCATGACCGCACTTCCAGCGGCAATGGTAGCCCTGATTGGAATCGGCGGGGAGAGCATCACTGCCTTTTTGATGAATGCCCTGCGTTTTGTAGTGAACCGCAGGGTAATCTGGAGGTCCGACAGTCTTCCGGAAGGAAAGCCACGCAGGAAACCACGTTTCAAAGAGCCAAAGACAAAGAAACACCGGAAAGCAGAAAAAATGGCAGAGCCTTCCAAAGTAATGGCATCGGCTCCCCCACAGTCTGAACCGGACGCACCAGCTCCGCCAAAAAGTAAAAAAAAGAACACCGGCAGTTTGATACCTCCACCAAGCGGGGCATCAAAAAACAGGCAAAGGAAGATATCCGTTATCTGAAGTGGGAGCAGAAAGAAGCCAGCCGACAGAAAAAAGAGGCGGCGAAACAGATAAAAATACAGAAAAAAACGGAAGCCCGGAGACGAAAGGAGGAAGAAAAACGGGCAGTTTCCGAAAAGCGGGCTGCAAAAAAAGAGCAGAAAAAAAAGGTGGTTTCCAAGGAGGACACCTCATCTGCCACGTCAAAACCCGTTTCCCGGAAAAAGCGAAAGAAAGACCAGACCTTGGAGGATTATCTTCCGGTGGAAAAAATCGCAAACGGAATCGTCTATACCACAGACGGACGGTACGTGAAGATCCTGGAGATTGAACCAATCAACTTTCTGCTTCGAAGTGCCAGGGAACAGCAGGGCATTATCTACAGCTTTATCAGTTACTTAAAGATCAGCCCTGTCAAACTCCAGATCAAGATGATCTCCAAAAAAGCAGACATCAATAAGCATCTGGAGCAGTCCCAGCTGGAGCTGGAGCGGGAAACCGATCCCCACTGTCAGGAACTGCAGCGTGACTACATCCAGTTTGTCCAGAACTTAAGTTCCAGAGAAGCAGTATCCAGACGGTTCTTTCTGATCTTTGAATATGAACCATTCAACGCAAACCGAAAGGAAGAGGAACGGGAAATCCTTGCTGCTCTTGAGACAGCCTCCCAGACCGCCAAAACCTTTCTATACCAGTGCGGGAATGAAGTGGTCTCCCATGACAATGAGGATGAATTTACTACGGATGTTCTCTACACCCTTTTAAACCGTACCCTTTGTACGGAGGTTCCGCTTTCGAACCGGATCAGCACTGTACTGTCCGCCTATACAAAGGAAAATCGCATGGAGGAACTGGATCACATCCGGATCAACGAGTTTCTCGCACCGGAAAGTGTGGATTTCAAGCACTCCCATTATGTGCAGATCAATGGGCTTTACCATTCCTACCTGCTTGTGCCGTCTGACGGCTACAAAAACCGGGTAACTCCCGGATGGCTGTCACTCCTTGTCAATGCCGGGGAAGGGATTGATATTGATTTCTTTCTCCAGAAACAGCCAAAGGACAAGATTCAGCAGCGTCTCGGTCAGCAGATCCGTATCAACCGTTCCAAATTAAAGGATGCGTCCGATACCAACACTGATTATGACGATCTGGATTCTGCCATCCGCTCCGGATATTTTCTGAAGCAGGGACTTGCCAACAACGAAGATTTCTATTACATGAATCTTCTCATCACCATTACTGCTTCCACGTTGGAAGAACTGCAGTGGCGGATTCAGGAAATGAAAAAGCTCCTGATCTCGCAGGATATGAACTTACACTCCTGCTACTTTTTACAGGAGCAGGGATTTTTATCCTCTCTGCCGCTGGCAAATCTGGACAAGAAGCTTTTTAAGCTGTCCAAGCGGAACGTACTGACTTCCGGGGCGGCAAGCTGCTATCCCTTCGTCAGCTACAGTATCTGCGATGATAACGGAATCCTCTTTGGGGTAAACAAGCATAACAATTCCCTGGTCATTGCGGATATCTTTGATTCCAGGCAGTACAAGAACAGCAACATCTGTATCTTAGGCTGTTCGGGAGCAGGAAAGACCTTCACCATGCAGACCATGGCACTAAGGATGCGAAGAAAAGGCATCCAGGTGTTCATCATCGCTCCGCTAAAGGGACACGAATTTTACCGGGCTGCAAGGAATGTCGGCGGAGAATTTATCCAGATCTCTCCTGCCAGTAAGAACTGTATCAACATCATGGAAATCCGGAAGGTAGACAATTCTGTAAATGAACTGCTGGACGGACCGACACTGGATGCCTCCGCACTGGCAGGCAAGATCCAAAGGCTTCACATCTTCTTCAGTCTGCTGATCCCGGATATGTCCCATGAGGAGAAGCAGCTTCTGGATGAAGCCCTAATCAAAACCTATGCCAGAAAAGGGATTACACATAAAAATGAATCCCTGACAGATCCGCAGCATCCGGAGCAGTACAAAAAGATGCCCATTCTGGAGGATGTCTACAATGTCCTGCTGGAAAGCGAGGATACCAAACGTCTGGCTCATATCCTGAACCGCCTGGTTCACGGTTCTGCTTCTTCCTTTAACCAGCAGACCAATGTGGACCTGACCAATAAATATACGGTACTGGATATCTCCGAACTGACCGGTTCCAGCGATCTTTTAACGGTCGGCATGTTCGTTGCCCTGGATTATGTCTGGGATAAAGCGAAGGAAAACCGTACCGAAGAGAAAGCCATCTTTGTCGATGAGGTCTGGCAGCTCATCGGTGCATCCAGCAACCGGCTTGCAGCGGAATTCGTACTGGAGATTGCCAAGATCATCCGTGCTTACTCCGGAGCCGGCATCTTTGCCACACAGGATTTAAACGACTTCTTTGCTCTGGATGACGGGAAGTACGGCAAGGGTATCATCAATAACTGCAAGACCAAGATTATCCTGAACATGGAGGATGAAGAGGCACAGCGGGTGAAGACTATCCTGCATCTATCGGAAACAGAAGTAATGAACATCACCCATTTCCAGCGGGGCAACGGTCTGATCTCAACCAACAACAATAACATCACTGTGGAATTTAAGGCTTCCAATCTGGAAAAGGAGCTGATTACCACAGATCGGCAGGAGCTTCTGGAAATCCTTGCGAAACAGAAGAAACAGGCTGTGTAACTTTTGGCAGCACTGACGCTGCCCTTTTCATTTGAACTTCAAGAAGGAGGAGACTTATGTTACAGACATACAAATCCTATACCAGACGGACGCTGGCTATGCTGCTGGCAGTCCTTGTCGCAGTCGGCGCATTGTTTTCCGGCAGTTTTCCGGTTCATGCAGCCGACGGCACCATCAGCTATAAGGCAGGTGCCAATATCCCTTACGGCAGCTATTTTACCTCCCGCATGAGCTTTGACGGGAGCAATACTGCCTACTGCGTGGAACCACTGAAGAAAACACCTTCCTCTGGTTCCTATTCCTATGACCTTTTAAGCCAGAACTCCCCGCTCAGAAAAGCGCTCTACTACTTAAACGGCGGTTACGGCTACGATAAAGTCGTCAAGGATAAATATTTCAGTGGCTGGAGTGATGATAACAGCTATGTCATCGGACATCTGGTTGTCGCTTACATCTATGCCGGTAATTCCGCTGACACCGGAGCTTTCCATGGCGCCCCGCAGTCCTATATTGATAAAGCACTGGAAGTAGCCAGTGCCATTCAGGGACTTCCGAACCCGCCGGAAGGCTTCCGGGCATTCATCGTTCCGGGACAGGGCAGCCAGACCATTGCCGGAAGCTGGTATCAGGTTCCAAACGGCTGGATCGAACTGAAAAAATCTTCTGCCAACGGAAGCGTATCGGACGGGAATCCGAATTACAGCTTAAAGGGTGCTGTGTATGGGATCTATCAGGGTGAGAAGCTCATCCAGAAACTGACCACTGATGAAAACGGGTATGCCAGATCCGGCGAACTGGAGGAAGGCGATTATACCATAAAAGAGCTCTCTGCTTCCAAAGGCTACATTGTAGACACCAAAGCTCACAAAGTCACCGTAAAAGCAGAACAGACTTCTGCTGCAAACGTAACAGATATTCCGCAGAATAATCCCATGAATCTGGTGCTTGAAAAGCTGGATGCCGAAACAAAGAAAGCCTCCCCACAGGGAGCAGCTTCCCTTGCAAACGCAGAATTTACAGTCAAGTTCTATACCGAGCAGTCTGACAGTGATCCTGCGGAAGCTGGAAAGAAACCGGCACGTACCTGGGTATTAAAAACAGATGTTTCCGGAAAGATGCATTTTACCAAAGATTCCTTTGTAAGCGGCGATGCCTTTTACTATACCAGTGATGGCAAGACCGTCTGTCTTCCGCTCGGTACCATAACGGTACAGGAAAGCAAAGCCCCTGCCGGATACCAGCTCAATCCAACTGTCTTCGTACAGAAAATTACAGGTGACGGTAAGCAGGAAATGGTTTCGGTATACCAGTCTTCTACCATAGAAGAATCTGTCATCCGTGGCGGAGTGAAGATCCAGAAACGTGACAGCGAGACCGGAGAAGCAAAACCGCAGGGTTCTGCCACTTTGGAAGGTACTGTCTTTGCGATCACTACGTTAAATGAAAATCCGGTATTAGTAGACGGAACATCCTACACGAAAGATCAGGTTGTCCTTACACTTACTGCCGATAAATCCGGTTCTGCTGCAACTGCAAAAGATGCTCTCCCATTCGGACATTACCGTGTGGATGAAACAACTGCACCTTCCGGTTATCTGAACAGCGGAAAGATCTCTGTAGAATTTGACATCACAGAACAGGGAAAAATCGTGGAACTGACTGCAAAAGACAATTCCATCTCCAATCAGGTCATCCGCGGGGATCTGGAATTTGTCAAGATTGCTGACGGCAGCCAGAACCGTCTGGCAAATGTGCCATTTAAGATCACTTCCAAAACAACAGGCGAAAGCCATGTGATTGTGACAGATGCCAACGGTTATGCCAGCACTTCCTCCAAATGGAACAAACATACCGCAAATACCAACCGGGGTGAGTCTTCGGAAGACGGCATCTGGTTCGGCACCTCCAAACCGGATGATTCCAAAGGCGCTCTCATTTACGATACTTACACTCTGGCGGAACAGCGTTGTGATTCCAACAAAGGCATGGATCTTTTAACCTTTGAAGTCAAGGTTTATAAGGATTCTGTTCTGATACAGGTTGGAACTCTGACCGATGATGCCATTGAGATCGGCACGACTGCTCTGGATGCCGAGACCGGTACACACATGAGCCAGCCGGCAAAAGAAGTGACCATTGAAGACGTTGTGGAATACGAAGGACTGAAAAAGGGCCAGAAATACAAACTGACTGGAACCTTAATGGATAAAAAAACCGGGGAACCAATCCTTGTGGATGAAAAACCGGTGATTTCTGAAACTGAATTTACTGCAAAGAAATCCTCCGGCTCCGTCAAAGTAACCTTTACCTTTGATGCAACTTCCTTAAAGGGAAAAACAACCGTTGTCTTCGAGGAATTATATCAGGATGAGATGCAGCTTGCAGTCCATACCGACATCAACGATGAAGACCAGACCATCTATTTCCCGGAAATCAAGACTACTGCGAAAGATGCGGACACGAACTCCAATATTTCCTGTGCAAAGGAAGAAATCACGCTGGTGGATACGGTTTCCTTTAAGGGGCTGGTTCCTAACCAGAAATATGAAGTGACTGGAACTCTGATAGATAAAGAAACAAAGAAACCAGTCGAAGCAGACGGAAAACCGGTGACAGCAAAAGCATCCTTCAAGCCAAAAGAATCCGCTGGTACGGTAGATGTTACCTTTACCTTTGATGCCAGCTCCTTAAAAGGGAAAACAGTAGTTGTCTTTGAATCCCTGGCTTACAAAGACAAGGAAGTTGCCGTACACACAGACATTGCGGATGAAGGACAGACTATTTACTTCCCGGAAATCAAAACCACTGCAACAGATGCTGCTTCCGGCACACACTATGCAAAACCGGAAAAAGAACTGACGCTTACAGACCTTGTGGAATACAAAAACCTGATCCCAGGCAAAGAGTACAAGCTGACAGGAACACTCATGGATGCGGAAACCGAAAAACCTTTCGATGTGGATGGCAAAGCTGTGACTGCAGAAACAAGTTTCACTCCGGAAGAAGCTAACGGCAGCGTAGAGCTTTCCTTTACCTTTGATGCCTCTGCACTTTCCGGAAAAACGCTCGTGGCATTTGAAACAATGACTTTTGAAGATCACGAAGTAGCGGTACATGCGGACATCAAAGATGCCAACCAGACCATCTACTTCCCGGAAATCAAAACCACAGCCAAAGACGGCAGTGACGGGGATCAGGATGTCTCTGCTTCCAAGGAAGCGACTATCGTAGATACGGTCACTTATCATGGTCTGATGCCTGGATCTGAGTACAAAGTCATCGGAACCCTGATGAATAAGGAAACCGGAGAGGCTTTGTTAAAAGACGGAAAACCAGTTACCGCTCAGGCAGAATTTAAAGCAGAAAAAGCTGGCGGCTCTGTGGAAGTTACCTTTACCTTCGACGCTTCTGCTCTTGCCGGACAGGATGTGGTTGTCTTTGAAAAGCTCTACTATACAGACGGAAAAACCGAGCATGAGATTGCTTCCCATGAGGATCTGAAGGATGAAGGTCAGACCGTACACATGACGGAGCTTTCGAAAGAACCGGAGACGCCTCCGGTAGCTCCGCCTGTAAAGACCGGCGATGAGACGCCGCTTCTCCTGTATGCCGGAATCGCCATAGCTGCACTTGCAGGTGCAAGTGTCCTGGGCATCGTTTACTTCAAACGCAAAAAGAAACATCAGTAACTCATAACGAAGACTCCTGCAGGCAGCTCCCACATGGAACTGCCTGCTTCTTTAGTAGGTGATGAATATGAAACACCCCCACTGCAAGACAGATGCCAAGCACATCCGTCATTTTCTGAACCTCTGTGAAGGGAACTGGCACTCCTGTATCTACGTCTGGTGCCGCACTTGTAACGCACAGGAAAGCTGTGAGAACTCTGGCTTTTTATTCCATCCGGATGAAACGGGAAGCCCCTGCATCCTCCCTCTTTCAGATGCAGCGCTTTTGTTTCCCCGGATACCGGAGCCAACCGAATGTACCGGAAGCATGAGCATTGCTGCTTTTACAGAGCTTTATCTGCCCTATCTGGCCGCTCAGAAGCTGCCTTTAAAGCCATGTCCCATTCCGGCACTGCTCCGGCTTCAGGAGAACCAGCAATATGACTGGTAACAAAAAGTTGCACTTTCAGGCTCTTATACGTACAGGATATGTAAAGAAAGGAGGCACTGCCTATGTTAAACGTAATTTCAATCATCCAATGTATCGATCAGGTCTTTACGAACCTGATATTTATTCCCATGATTTTTGTCCTGTATGTGAAATTCCGTCCGAAAAAGCCATGGACCAGAAGGCGCAGGAACACTTACCTGCTCTGTCTGGTACTGATCAGCTTATTCCTGCTACGGATTTTCTGTGAGAAGTTCATCTTTACACCGGTTAATTATCCACGTTTCACAGACAGCGGCTTATTCCCGCTCATCCGAGCAATTTTCTATCCCGGCATCTGAAAAATGGGGATTCGTGCCATTTAGTCCGAATCTGGGATCAGTATCCGCTTGCGTCCTATGGGAATTCATCACCTGCTTACTTACAATATAAGTATACAGTACGTACTGGTTATTCACGTACACGTTACGTATCGTGTATGTACAAGCGAGGTGAAAACAGATGAAGAAACCAAAAATCATCCGCTGCCCTTACTGCGGCGGAACAGCAATATTAAGAGATGCATCCTTTGTATATGGAACGCATTCTCATGGCGGACAGGTTTATGTCTGCTCCCACTATCCATCCTGCAATTCCTATGTCGGGGTACATCCGGGAACCAAGATACCAAAAGGAACGCTCGCCAACCGGGAGCTTCGTCAAAAGCGGATTCAGGCACATCGAATTTTCGATCAGATCTGGCAACAGGGCATCCTTTCCAAACCGGAAGCATATCGCTGGGTGGCAGATAAGTTCTGTCTGACAGATAAGCAGGCTCACATCGGACAGTTCAGCAACTATATGTGCGACCAGCTCATTCGGGAATCCGCAGATGTTTTAAAGAACAACCATATTCCCTTCCGCCTCCGGGCAGCCAGCTGAAAGGCGGTGATTGATGATGACCTTACCACTAAATAAAAAGCAAAAACAACTGGTGGAAAAATCCATGGATCTGGTTCCGATCATGATTCGTTCCATGACCCGCACCGCTGCCTATGTAACTGAGGAAGAACAACAGGAATTATGTCAGATTGGATATCTGGCTTTGTGCCGGTCGGCTGTCGGATTTGAGGAAGGAAGATCATTCCAGCCTTATGCCAAAACTATCATCCGTCATGCCATCTTTGACTACTGGCGGAAAATTGCCCGTGACCGCTCCATGCTCTGTTCTCTGGACGAAGCATCATCTGAAGATGAACATCTCCATTATCGTGATTTGTTTTCCTACGAGGATACACAAACAACTCACCCGGAAAAGGACACAAACCAGACCTTGCTTCTTGAGCATTTAACCCAGCTTGGCACCGGACAGTCCTCAACTATTCAGAAGGGAATTGTAGCCCTCTATCTGCAACAGCAGGGATATACCAGCTTTGACTTGGCAAAACACTACCAAGTACCAGCCAATCGTGTACGGGCATGGCAGAGCAAAGCACGGAAACTATTACAGCAGGATGATGCACTCTATGCACTTCTGACTTAACCTTGAAGGAGGGAACTTTTATGCTGACACTTTATACTGCTGTCGGAACCTTAAAATTTCAAAAAACGACAGGCGGAAAATCCATTCCTCTTGTAATCAACGATGGACAAGAATATGGACTATCGGATGACGAGCTGCTGCTCTGGAGCTGTCTTGCCTTCCAGATTCTGACGCTCCATGAACTCCAGGATGCCTATACCCTGCGCCAGATACAGAAAGAAGGTCCGAAAGGCTTATCCTTCCAACACTATCTGAACCGACTTTCCTTACGCGGTCTGGTTGTAAGCGGAATTGGACTGACAGGGGTGGATGCCTTATATCGCCTTCTCGGCAGTCTGACCATTATTCCCTTGAAGGATACCTTTCCCATCCGGCTCTTTGGCTGCGTTCAGCTTTATCTGGAAGGAACTATTGGTGCAAAAGAGTTTGGCAGATATTTAAAGAAGAAACCCTCTTCACCGATGGAAGATACCATTCTGAAGCTGGCTGATAAGGTATCCCTCACGACCGCTGAGCTTGTCACAAGTATGGAGCAGGAAAAGTAATCCACAACGAATCGGATATTATGGATGAGTTATACACAGAACCGGAGACAACTTACCAAACACTTGTGGATGATGTCCAGATTCACCATACCCAGTATCCAGTGCTGCAGGCTATTGCTAATTTGTACCTGAATAAACAAATCACATTTCATACATGTTAAAGGAAGGAACCTTATGCCAAAACCATTTTTCACAAAGCTGGTTGCCATCAGTGCAATCGGCTTTTTCTGTGTACTTTTTGGGTGCATCTTCGGGATCGCCACCCATGACCGGCTCTTTATCCTCATGAGCCTCCTCATCGGAATCTGCAGCATCTTGCGTGCACTCAGTTTCTACCACCTGATCCATACACATGCTTATCTGTCACTGGACGTAAGCTGCACGAAACGGGAACAGACACTCTTCGGGAAAAACCAGCAATATTGGTTTGCCAGTGATAACGGAAAGGAATACGCCTTCTCACTGGAAAAGAATATCAAACTCCTAGAGGGACATCGGTATCGGCTGTACTTCCGGAAACCACAGCAGGGAACAGGGCAATCGATGCCATGTGCCGGAGATATTCTCGGATATGAAGAACTCACCGATCAACTGCCGGAACTTCCGGATACATCCGTTTAGATAGAAAATGAGCCGCCCGTACTGCATCACCCTTACAGTTCTGGCGGCTCATTTTATTATAAATAACCTCTCTTATTTCTATCAAACAATAGTGTTTGTATCCGCTTCAATGCCATGAGCATTTGCTGATGTGTGATAAAGAAGTAGTAGAAGTGTAAAAAATTTTGCCGTTCCTATCCGGCGTTTGCGCATTGCGCCGGATAGGTCGGGCGGTCATTCGGGCAGGTCTACCTTGCCAACGAAAGAGTAATAAATATCAATGTCCTGTCTGCGTGTGCCGTTCTCGTCATAGCTGCACTCATGCACAACGATTTTCTCCACAAACTCACGCAAAAGGGTAGGGGTAAGTTCTTCAAAGCTGGTGTACTTGCGGACAACATTCATAAACTTTTCTGCGTTTACCGTGGCTTCCTGCGCTTTGGAAAGCTCTGCCCGGATAGCGGCGGCAAGCCCCCGCAAGGAGGACAAGACCCTTTTGTGGTTCTGCCGCCCGTCCGGGACGCATTGCTTCCGGGAGCGCGACGTTTTCCTCAAAGACACCGCGCCCCACAACACATGGCGTTTCTACATGGAGCAGACGAGCGACCGCGTCCTTGCCTATGCAATCGAGCTAACGGGGACGGAGCGCGGGAAAATCAAGGGCAATCTGTACGAACTGGACTACGCTAAACATTATGAGCGCGTCAAGGAAAAGGAGCTGCCCGCCGATACGGTGAAGCTGATTTATGAGCATGGGGAACGGGAGATACCCGCCGGACAGTTTTTCAACGGCAATCCCGATTATGAGCTTGGAAAGTTTGAACGCTTTGAAGCCGTACCCAACGACCCGGACGCGCTGCAATCGCTCTTACAGGAAGAACGGCGCAGCCGGGAGCAGCTTCCGCCGGGGGATTTCAAGGCGCATATCGCCGCATTGCGGGACGGGCTGATTGAAACGGAAGCGCGGCGCATTGTACGGGAAATGAAGCGGCACGACACGCCGAACAGCCCCAACAAGACCCATTTCATGGTAGAGCTTTCCCCGGCGTTCATGCAGCTTGCAGCCACAAAGGACACTGACCGCCTTTTCTCCATGCTGCCCTACAAGACCCTTGCCTTTTCCAAAATCGAGGGCAGACATGGGACGTATGCGCTGATTGACAAGGGGGAGAACCGGGACAGGAAGATAAGGAAGCCCCGCCCCTCTATCCGGGCGCAGCTTAAAGCAGACAAGGCAAAGACCGCCCCGAAAAAGGCGGCGGCAAAAACAAAAAATCACGATATGGAGGTATGAGCATGATTAGACTGACTGTTGAAGAAACAAACCTTTTGAGCATTTACAACGAGGGCGGCAAGCGGGCTTTGATTGAGAATGTCAACGCCGCGCTGCCCTACATGGACGCGGATATGCGGGAGCTTGCAAAGCGCACCCTTTCCAAAGTGGACGCTTTGACCGAAGCGGAATTTGCAGAGCTTCCCATTTACGCCGCTGATGAAGTATGAACGGGGTTAAGCGGCTGACGCCGCCCCAGAGCCGGAAAGTCAACGCCCTTGTGCGCCGGACGTGCTGCAATTATGATAACGGGAACTGTATCTTACTGGACGACGGGGACGAGTGCGTTTGTCCGCAGCTCATTTCCTATTCGCTTCTCTGCAAGTGGTTCCGGGCTGCGGTGCTTCCCGCCGACAGGCTACTCTATGCGGAGCTTTACCAGACAGGGGACAAGAAGAAGTGTACCGAGTGCGGCGCGTTCTTTGCGTCAACCTCTAACAGTGTCAAATACTGCCCCGTCTGCCGGAAGCGTATCACCCGCAGACAAGCTGCCGAGCGCATGAGGAAAAGACGCACCCCTGTTACGCAGTAGGTGCGGAAAATCCCTTGATTTACAGGGCTTTCCGGGCGTGAAAATCGGATAGGCGATACTTTATACCTTTACCCCCGAAAATGGCGTTCTACTGCGTAACATTCACGAAAACAGCACCCATAAAAAGACAGGGCGCGGAAGTCATATACTGGCTTCCGCGCCCTGTTCTTTTTTTGCCTATCTGACATTTCCCTTTTCCATTTCTTCAAGCGGGAACTGCGGGAGGGCTTCTATCAGCTTCTTTGTGATAGACTGGCGCATATCTTCGTTGATTTCCTGTTTCGTGCTTCCGTCTGGCTGTCTGACCGCTACCGTCGATAGCCTGTCGATTTCGTCCTTGTAGCAATCCACGACTTTCTCCACCGCCCATTTCTCCCCGGCAACGGCGGCGCGTATGGTTTCATATTCCGGCATTTTCTGGTTTTCCATGCTCAACGCTCCTCTGCTTTTTGATAGCCCTATCATAGCACAGCGGCGGGGATTTTGCTATCCTTATCCGCGTTCTGTTTCCTTTTCCCGTTCCGGCTGTCTGTCTGCCTGTAAAATGCTGTCAATGTTCTGCTTGATAATATCATATTCCCGGACTTTCTTTTTCAATTTTCCATAGTCGGCGTAAAGGGCTTCTTTCTGCGCTTGGAGGGCTTCATACTCCGATTGCAGCGCGGCGAGGTTCGGGAGCTTCGCAATGCCCGCCGCTTTCAGTGACCTTACGGCGGCTTCATGGAGGATAATTGCCTGTTCCTGTCCGGCGCGGTACTTCTCCCTGTTCCTTGCCTTGCGGTATGCGTCATAGACAGGCTTTGTCTTTTGATAGGTGGAAACATTCTTGATAAGCACCGCCATTTCCGCAAGCCGCTTTTCGGCGTTCTTCAATGCGTCTGCCGCCTGTCCGCTTTCCGCTGCCATTTCCTCAATCCGGCTGACTAAATCCGCGTACTGCTCAATCTTATGTTCCGTCAAGAAATTCATTGTTTTAGCTGCCTGTTTCAGATTGTGGATTTTCGCCCACTGTTCATAGCCCTTACTCTGCGCCGCCTTGATACTGTTCTCAATGTCGATAAGCAGCGACACGCCGCGCTGCTCTCTGGGAGCTTTCGCCACCTTTGTCCGTCTGCCCGCTATCCGTTCCCTTACGGCTTCCTCTGTATAGTCTGCGCCGAGGGTTTTAAGGCGGGTGAAGCGTTCCTGTCCGGGGGCGCGGCATGATACATATTTCCCCGGCTTTATCTCATAGCCCGCCGCCTGTAACCGCGTTAGCAATTCCTCAAAACTGGAAACTTGGGGGATAAGCGCGTCAACAGTGGTTTTCAGCTTGCCTTTCCAACTTGTACCCGTCTTTTCTGCCTGGTACTCCGCATAGCTCTTTCCCTTGCTGCCCTTGCCGGGGACGACAACGGACAAGCCATTTTCCCGGCACAGCTTGTCGCTCATGTTCCGTATGCCGTAATAGCTCCTTTTGTTGGAATTGTATTTATGGTGGTCTACAAAGTTCACCGCGCAAAAAATGATATGGTTATGGACGTGTCCTTTGTCAATGTGCGTCGTGAGTACATACTCATGCTGCCCCTTTGTTACCGCGTCGGCAAGCTGCTTTCCGATTTCATGGGCTTTCTGATAATCGACTTCCCCCGGCTCAAAGGACTGTATCAGATGAAAGGCTAAATTGTTCCCCTTTTGGAGTGCTTGCGACAGGGTATATTCAAACTCAATATCTGCCGTTTCATAGGAGCAACCGAAAGAGGACACAAGCATTTTCCCGTCCGTCTTGTCCGGGTTTTCGATATAGTCAAGGGCTTTGCTTAGAGTGCTTTTAATAGGCTTAATCTTTGTAACCGCCATATCTCCGCAAGCACCCCCTTTATTTCCTCTATGTCCTCTTGGTATGCGTTCCCCGTCGCGTTTACGCGGCGTGCTATCTGGTTGACGTTGACACCGATTTTCTGTATCTCTGCGGTCATAGCCTTTATATCGGCGTGGTCTATCTGAATGATATACCCGTCAATGGCAATCTTCCGCAGATACGCCGCCATGTTCCGGGTGGGTACGAGCTTCATTTTTTCCAGTATTAAATCCCGTTCCGCTTCCGTCACTCTGAATTTGATTTGCACTGTCCTTTTGCGTCCGTCCATGTGTTCGCTCCTTTCCTTTCCGTTCCGAGGGTTTGGGACACTTCCCAACAAGCAATTTTCAACCGACGCGCCGCAGCGCGGGAGGGCGAAAATACGGAAGTGGTACCCGCTTCCTATGCTTGCTACGAATGTTTTTATCCTTTAGGCTCTTATCACCTACTACGGAGAAAAAGCGATTTTGCCAAACTTACGCAAAAGAAAAACGCTGCAACCTCAAAAAAGATTACAACGCTTTCTAAATCCTGTTCAGTTTTAAGTCGGACATTCCTATTCGCCCTCTTTTTCGACTTCGGAAATCTCCTTTGCCGTTGCGGTTACAATCCGTATGCCTGTATCGCTCATACCGTCAAGAAGCGCGTCAAGCTGCCGCCGCTGCGTGTTCTTCTCCGGCGGCGTTTCTAAAAGGAATTGGTCTACGGATATATGGTAACGCTGTATCAGCTCAAAGAATATCTGTAAACTTGGGTGCTGCCCCTTGTTCTCAATGTTCGCAAGGTAGCGCGGCGAGATAAACATTTCGTCGCCTACTTTCTTGCGGCTCTCCTTGCATCCCTCACGCGCTGCCTTTATCGCTGCCCCAAAAGCCTTAAAGTCGTATCGTGGTACTGGTCTTTTTGCCATAGTTATTCACCCTATTACATTTTACTGTTCCCCTTTCTTCTTGGATATGTCTACGTAGTTCTATCAGTTAGCCAAAATAATTCATATATATATATGTTGACAACAAGCTGCTTTTGTATATAATATTATATAAAAGGGGGGGAATGTTTATGTTACATAGCATGCGTATTCGATAAGCATTGAAATCAAAAAAGATTTTTCCCATTTTCAATATGGGCTTTTTTGTCATGCTTATTTTGCGTATGCTATACAACAAAACTAACGACGTATAGACATAGTATAAAAACTATGCCTTAATTTTGTTGTAGTATTATATGTATAAATGCAGGTCAATGCTCATGTTGAGAATTGACCTGCAGTTTTTTTGCGCAAAAGGAGAAATATTATGCTTGAAAAATATTGGATAAAATGTCCAATTTGTAACGGAAAGACGAGGGTTCAAGTATTTTATAATACGGTATTAAGAAATTTTCCTCTTTTCTGCCCTAAATGTAAATTAACGCATATCGTTGATGTTGAAAAACTAGAAATCATAATCAAAAACTCTGAAAAACAAACTTTTTAATTTTGAAAAGGAAGGATATTTAAATGAAACACTTACCTAAAAGTACACCTACGGAAATATTGAATGACCCATACGGATTTACTTACAAAGAAATGTCGGAAGTAATTGGAGAGGATAAAGCAAGAGCCTTATATACGGAATTGTATAAACAGCCATTTCACAAAGAAAATCTATCAATATCAACAAAAAAAGTCTATAAAAGTAGCGATACTGAAAAGTATGTTTATGAATTGAAAGATAACAGGTATATTGAAACGGTTTTTATTAAACGGCGAGATGGTGGGACTGTTTGCGTAAGTACGCAAGTTGGTTGTTCTGTTGGCTGTATTTTTTGTGAGTCCGGACGCAATGGTTTTGTTCGTAATCTAACACCGTCTGAAATTGTGCAGCAGGTTGTATTGATACGTCAAAAAGTAAATCGTATCGTTTTTATGGGAATGGGAGAACCTTTATTCAATTACGACAACTTGATTGCAGCAATCCATATTCTTCGAGATAGAAATGGACTTAACTTTCCAACCGACGGCATTACCGTATCAACAGTTGGTCCAGTTAATCAATTAAAAAAACTTGCGCGAAGAACATCTAAAAATTCAGTTGACAATATCTTTACATGCAGCAACACAGGCTGCGAGAAACTGTATCATTCCTCATATGCACATGTACGCTATTGAAGATGTTGTTAAGCAAGCATTGTCCTATTCTCAAAGGCATAATCGAAAAGTGGTATTTGCGTATTTGCTTTTACCAGGTATAAATGACCGTTCCTCAGATATAAGGCAACTTGCAAAATGGTTTAAGGGCAAAAATGTTATGATTAACGTGCTGCAATACAACCCGACGAGTAATTCAAAAATTAGAGCAACCACAAAAACAAGAAAATGGTTGCGTTCAAACATCAATTAGAGCAAACAGGACTTGAAGTTACCATGAGAGTTTCTCATGGTAGAGAGATTAAAGCAGCTTGTGGACAGTTAGCTAATACATATAATAAAGCCAAAAAACAACAGAAATAATTTAATTAAAAGAGCCAGACGCACAGACGCAGAGCCGATAATATGCAGTTTGAAATACTGCTGTTATCGGCTCTTTTTTGATTTTAATTTGTGCCCCTAATAACCATATTGGAGCAAAATCAGAACTGTTGCTTGTCGTTCTTTGATTTCCGCAGCAGCTTTGAAAAATCAAAGCCGCCGTTTCTTTTTATCTTCTAATGAAATGACGCGGTATCACTGTTGAAATCGGCGGCTAAAGGAGGTAGCCGCCATGAAGCAAAAAGCATATCGACAAAATCCGACAGTTATTGACTTATCAAAAAAAGCCCGCCCACCACCGGGGGAAACTACGCTTATATATATGAACTGTCTAATCATCTGGATACTGCTTACAATGCCTATGCGCCCGTCCGGGCTTTTCGGACGGGCGCATTTTGTACGTTCAAAAAATTTTTGAAGAAATTTCAAAAAATCTTCGGCGTTTTTGAAAAACGCCGTATTGCCCCGCGAAAAGGGGGGAAGCACCACCAACTTTCCAACGAGAAAGGAGGTGAGAATGTGGAACCTAATAGCAGGGAGTTTTACAAACAGTGTGCTTTTCAGAAGTTTTGTAATACGGTATTGCACAATGAAGCTTGCGACACCCATAGAGAACTTCGCAGACACAAGGCAAAGGAAGTGACCTTTTCCGACATGACCTTAGACGAAGCGCGGCAGCTTCATACGTTTGATGAATATTTCAAACGTGAAGCCGCCGAAACCGTCTTTGAGAAAGCCGGGAAGAAAATCACGCCAAAGCTGCTTCTTGAAGCAATCCGTACTTTGCCGGAAGAAAAGCGCAAAGCCATATTGCTGTATTACTTCGAGGGAATGAACGATACCGAGATTGCGGAGCTGTTCAACACGTCGAGAAGCACGATACAGTACAGGCGGACAAGCTCTTTTGAGAAATTAAGAAAATATCTGGAGGAAAATGCTGACGAATGGGACGAATGGTAACGAACCCGGCTACCCGGAAAATGCCCTTGTTCCTTATCCTGTCATTGTGGCAGCGACAAAGGGCGACCCGGACGCCATGAAGATTGTCTTGCAGCATTTCAGCGGCTACATAGCCCGCCTCTCCATGCGGAAGCTGTACGACGAGCGCGGGAACGTCTATTTTGGCGTAGACCACGACATTCGGGAACGGCTGCAAGCAAAACTGATGATGGCTGTCCTCACCTTTAAGGCAGAGGAATAAACCGCAGCGGCGGCGGGACGCTTTCTCTCTCCCCCTTTTCCGTTCCGCTGCTGACGCGGCAGCAAAGCCATTCTGAACCTTGACAAAGAAAGCGGCGCAAGATAACGGCGGCGCAGCATAGGGCAAATCGGATACGTTCCTTTTGCGCCGAGCCATACGGCGGGTGCGCCATGACGCTATCCGGGTGAGGTTATCCCCGCCCGGACAGCCGAGCGACCAACACCGCGCCGGAAAGCAAGTGTAGCGGCTTGCGGGCGACGACACGCAGAATATACAATGATACTTCCTTACAGCCACAGTCCGAGCGTTAAGAGCGTCGCAGGCAATGGGTAGGGCGGCATGAGAACCATGCCGGGGTGAAATTCCCATGAGGTTATGCTAATAACCGTCCGATTAAAGCCTTTGTTTTATTGAATAGTGGACTTGCTGCTATTCATAGACTATATTATATGTTTGCGAAAGAAAGGGGGATTTTCTTTGACGCAAAACCAAACGCCCGTTACCACAACGGAGCATAAAATAGGAAAAGTTACTTACCTTGTATGTTCGTCCGCAAGTGAACGCGCAACGGACACACTGGATAAAAAGATAAAAAAACTCATTCGCAAAGACATGGAACTGAACCCCGCAAACGCCCGGAAATAGGGCGTTTCTTCACATTTTATACATGACACAGGCAGCGGTATGTGGTATAATATAGACAGTACAAATACCATGCTTGTCTGTCGTCGGAAAGGAGGACAAAATGTTACAGACAGACAAGATTACCGCTTTATATTGCAGATTGAGCCAGGAAGATATGCAAGCCGGGGAAAGCGAGAGCATACAGAACCAAAAACTGATTTTACAAAAGTATGCTGACGAACACCACTTTTTCAACACGCGCTTTTTCGTAGACGACGGATTTTCCGGCGTGAGCTTTGAGCGTGAGGGGCTTCAAGCCATGCTGCATGAGGTTGAAGCCGGGAACGTGGCGACCGTCATAACAAAAGACCTTTCCCGTCTGGGACGTAATTATCTGAAAGCCGGGGAGCTGATAGAGATTGTCTTTCCCGAATATGAAGTGCGCTACATTGCCATTAACGACGGTGTAGACACAGCAAGGGAAGATAACGAGTTTACCCCTCTGCGGAACTGGTTCAACGAGTTTTACGCCCGCGACACCTCAAAGAAAATCCGGGCTGTCAAACAGGCAAAGGCGCAGAAAGGCGAGCGCGTCAACGGCGAAGCTCCTTACGGCTACCTTATCGACCCGGATAACCGCAATCATCTGATACCCGACCCGGAAACGGCGCACGTCGTAAAACAGATTTTTGCAATGTATGTACGGGGCGACCGTATGTGTGAAATCCAGAACTGGCTGCGGGACAATGAAATACTGACCGTCGGGGAACTGCGCTACCGCAGGACAGGGAGCAAACGCCACCCCCGCCCACAGCTCAACGCATGGTACAACTGGCCGGATAAGACGCTGTACGACATTCTGACAAGGAAAGAATATTTAGGGCATACCATAACCGGGAAAACCTACAAGGTATCTTATAAGTCGAAAAAGACGAAAAAGAACCCGGAGGAAAAAAGGTATTTCTTCCCCAACACTCACGAACCTTTGATTGATGAAGAAACCTTTGAACTTGCACAGAAGCGGATTGCCACCCGGCAACGCCCGACAAAGGTTGATGAAATTGACCTGTTTTCCGGGCTGCTCTTTTGCGGGGACTGCGGCTACAAAATGTATGCAGTACGCGGAGCCGGGACGCTTGAACGGAAACACGCCTACACTTGCGGCAACTACCGCAACCGGGCAAGAAATGATATGCTCTGCACTACGCATTATATCCGCAAAAGCGTATTGAAAGAACTTGTCCTTGCAGACTTGCAGCGAGTAACGTCTTATGTGAAAGAGCATGAACAGGAGTTTATCGAAACAGCCAACGAGTGCAGCGCAAAGGCAGTACAAAAGACGCTGACACAGCAGCGGAAAGAGCTTGACAAGGCGCAGAACCGTATTAACGAGCTGAACATCTTATTCCGCAAGCTCTACGAGGACAACGCTTTAGGGAAACTTTCAGATGAACAATTTGCTTTTCTGACTTCCGGCTATGATGAAGAAAAAAAGACGCTGACCCGGAGGATTGCGGAGCTGTCACAGGAAATCGACAACGCCACCGAGCGCAGCGCGGACGTAAAAAGGTTTGTCGCACTGGTACGCAGATACACAGCGATTGAAGAACTGACCTACGAAAACGTCCATGAATTTATTGACCGTATTCTTATTCACGAACTGGATAAGGAAACGAACACCCGCAAAATCGAAATCTTTTATAGCTTTGTCGGCAGAGTTGATACAGGTGACAAGCCTACCGAAAGTATCTCCTATTTCAGACAGATAGGAGCCGACGTAAAGAGTTATGCTATCTAACATACATCAAAAAGAGGTAAGATAACACCCTCTGCAAAAAAGGTATCGTTATCTTACCTCAACAAAATTGCGGCCCGTATAGCAAATTTCTCTCCGTTGATCCAGAGTTCTGCATCTCCACTGATTACATAATAAATTTCGGTCTGCTCATGAAACCGCTGCTCGACCGGCTTTTTAATCTCCATCTCTGTAATATGGACCTGTTTTTATATGAAATTATAGTAATCAATTCCGGTAAACCAGTCTTTCTGATACCACATCCTACTTCTCCTTCTGCAGCGGCTGCTTTTCCATCCTGTAGTTTTTCAGGAGTACACCTTTTCTGACAACCCCTTGTTCCTGAATGACCATATATCCTCTGGATTCAAAAAACGGTCTTGCCGTGATTGAAGCATGCGTTTCAACCACATTCTGATCTGCATAATGCTCCAGCTTGTCACAGATTGCAGAAGCGATTACCCTGATGCTGACTACGACTTTCGTGAACATTACAGCCGGTCCAGATAGCCGTGTCACTGATATCCCCAAATCCTGTGATTCCATTTTCCTCTTCTGCGATCACCGTGTAATGCTCTAAAAAGGACTGATTCCATTTTTCCAGATCCACATTGCCATCTGCCCATGCATCCACCTGCTCTTTTGTATAATCCTTTGTATTGACCGAATGAACAGTCTCATAAAACAACTCTGTAAGCGCCTTGCAATCTGCCGGTTTATAAACTCTTAAGATCAATTTAGTTTCCTCTTTTCTTTTTTCATTTTCAATTCTCATACTTTTTTACTCTGCCAGCGATAAATGCCTCCCAGAAGTCCATATTCCAAAATTATCATCAGATAAATTCCGGAAAGCTGCAGCAGCTCTGCCGCTGCAAACGCACCAACACCAAAGATCACAGATGCCGCAGCCGTAATCCAAAAGACCTGCCCTTCTTTTCCGATTCCCTGAAGATACAGCAGCCTGATCCGATATGGAATTTTGACCAGCACCAAAAGCACGATCATCCAAAGATAATCTCCCGCCCTGGCAATGATCATCTCGTCTGATAAAATCCAGTGAAACACTTCTTTTTGAAAGATTCCGCACAGCATCCCCACTGACAGAACAATCATGCCTGATAATTGTATCCCCGCTTTTTCATAACTTCTGACTGCCGCTTTCTTTCCTGCCGCATGATTTTGCAAGGCATAGGTCTGCGTTGCTACCGCATACGCATACACAGGAAGCTCCAGCATCCCACAGACGAGATCCAGCAGCTTATAAACAGCCACATCTTCTGCTCCTAATCTTGCCACCGCTGCCAGAACCATAAATACAAAGATTGTACTTTCCAGCAATTCCTGTCCCAGTAAAGACGGATAGATTTTCCATATCCTGTATATCAATCCCCGGATCTCTTCTGCCCTGATCGTTTTTCTCCTTTGCCGTTCTTTCCAGTAAGTAATCTGATAAACCAATAGTCCGCAACCAAGACCAAGAATACTTCCCCAGGCGGCTCCTGCTGTTCCAAGACGAGGAAAGCCAGCTGCTCCGTATACAAGCACAAAATCGAAAAACAGATTTACTGTTGTAGAAACAACAGTCACCCAAAGGGTAATCTTTGTATTCTGCCTGTTTTTAAAGTATACACTATATTGAAAAATCAACATATTCTGCAGTACGGTAAATGATGCCGGATAAAAGTACCCAAGAAGCTCCTGTAATTCTTTTCCCTGTTGTCTATATACCGTATAAAAAATGGCTTTCCAAACAGGATACTTACAAGTACAACTGTCAGACCGATCAAAATAACAAGAATTTTACTTCCTGCAAATGCATTCTCAAATCCTCGCTCATCCTGCTTTCCTATCTTCTCTGCCGCAATAATGTGAAACGCCGAAGAAAGCATCCCCAGGGCTCCTGTCACTCCATACACAACAGAAACTGCAATTCCAACTACTGCAAACCCCCGCACAGAATAATGTCCTACAATCGCCTGATCCAGAATCTCAAACAGACTGGTCAATAAATAATGCAGCAAAATCGGATATGCCATCCGATTGAGTTCCTGAAATTCTTTTCTATTTTTCATTTTCCTTCTCCTTTTGCTAAATCTACAATTTTAAAAGGAGAATATGTCTGTATCGCCTATTCTCCCAATAGGCCGATCACATGCGCATATGCCATAAAAACCCTCTTTTCTATATTAAATTCTTGTATTCCTTTTGATTTATGTTTCCACAGAGCTGGTTTCCCGCATTCTTTTTTCAGACGGTAAACCGTGCTGGTATTAACCGAAAAGCGTTCTGCGATTTTCTTTGCATTGTGTGTCTTGTTCCAAGCTTCGACAAGTAATTTACGTACTTCATTGTTATAATAATCTTAACTTTATCACAATCCCTTTGTCAAGTATGTGCCGTATTATTGGGGCTTGCTGATTTCAGCACAGAA
>ENA-OQKD01000031-OQKD01000031.1-human-gut-metagenome-genome-assembly--contig:-NODE-31-length-36550-cov-3.611042_pt1 | contig 36550 bp, 38 predicted proteins | sample MGYA00242775_ERZ504792 | MGnify/ENA primary metagenome ERZ504792 (study PRJEB26092, sample SAMD00036401) | human gut metagenome | host: Homo sapiens | study: EMG produced TPA metagenomics assembly of...
TAGAATACCAGGCTCAGTGCCATACCTACAACGCAGGCAAGTACCATACCTGTAAGTTTTACATTTCCAAGATTCAGGGCGATTCCGGAAAGACCTACGATAAATACAACAGAGGTCAGTGTCAGGTTTCTGGATTTACTGTAGTCTACTTTGTTATCTACCAGCATACGCAGTCCGGAAGTACCGATCATACCATAAAGAAGGAAAGAGATTCCTCCAATTACAGGTCCCGGAATTGTATTGATCAATGCTGCCAGTTTTCCAAGAAAAGAACAGCAAATAGAAAGAACCGCAGCTCCGCCGATTACCTGTACACTGTAAACTTTTGTCATTGCCATAACACCGATATTTTCACCGTAAGTAGTTGTCGGTACGGATCCCATGCATGCAGAAAGGGTTGTGGAGAAGAAATCTGCAAACAGAGAACGGTGTAATCCCGGCTCTTTCAGAAGGTCTTTTCCTACAATTTTACTGGTTACTATCTGATGTCCGATATGCTCGGAAGTTACCAGCAGAAGTGCCGGAAAAATAGTTAAGATTGCTTCCAGGTTAAATTTCGGATGCTGGAAATTCGGCAGCGCAAAAAACGCTGCTTCTTTTACTGCTGTGAAATCCAGGATTCCGCAGAGTACTGCTGCTACATATCCAGCAATGATCGCGATCAGGATCGGAATGACAGATAAGAAGCCACGGAACAGAATCTGTCCAAATACGGCAACACCAAGCGTTACCAGGAACACGATCACATTTCTCATGTCAATCTGCTCATCCAGAAGTCCTGCTGTGCTTGCTGCACTTCCGGCAAGTTCCAGACCGATCAATGCTACTACAGGTCCCATTGCTGCTGTCGGAAGAACGATATCAATCCACTTTGTACCACACTTTCCGATGATCAATGCCAGGATCATACCTGCAATACCAAGTACCACAAATCCTCCCAGTGCATATTGATAGCCAAATTTAGTCATAACCAGAATTCCCGGTGACAAAAATGCAAAACTTGATCCAAGGTAAGCCGGTGCTTTACCTTTTGTAATAAAGATAAATAATAATGTACCTACACCATTCATCAATAATACGATCGCCGGATTAATCCCAAACATAAACGGAACCAGCACAGATGCGCCGAACATTGCAAACATATGCTGGATACTCAGTGGGATCAATAACGTTTGCTAGGTACTTTTTCTTCTACCTGTATAATTCTTTTTTCCACTCTCTTTCTTCCTCTACTTTTCCCTGTTTTTGTAAAATTTGTAACTATTTCAGTAGTCTACTATCCTGCGAAGGCACTGAACAGTTATAAAAAGTATTTCGATTTATTATACACAGAATCGTAAAAAAAGCTACTGTCATTTTAAGACAGCAGCTTACATACATCATAACCGCCAGCGAGGTTAAAGTTCATGTTGATGCAGATATTTTTCCCTGGTTGCAAGTCCTCCCCTGATATGCCGTTCCTGCTTGTTTACATCCAGAACTCGCCTGACTTCACATACCAGTCCGGGATTTAACTGGCTGAGCCGGTCAGTGCAGTCCTTATGTACTGTACTCTTACTGATCCCAAATTTCTTTGCCGCCTGACGTACCGTCGCCTTTGTTTCAATAATATAATTTGCAATTTCCACTGCCCGCTCCTCGATATAATCTTTCACGGATAAGCCTCCGAAGACGCTGTTTTTACAGTGTATGCATTTTAATTATTGGTTATGTTGTATTTCATTAATACAGTTTCTTATACAAAAAATCATTCTGTCTCAGGGCTTTATTATATCCTATTACATAACACAAAAACGGCCGCCCTCACCGGACGACCGTCGTATGGGATTTCCCATTTCTTATTTAAATTTAATCTCTTTTCCTTCCAGTCTCCACTGTCTGAATTCTGCGGATGCAGATAACAGAAGGTCTGAGGAGGAGTTCAGGGCTGTTTCTACAGAATCCTGAATTACGCCGATAATGAACCCTACGGCAACAACCTGCATGGAAATGTCATCGGAAATTCCGAACAGGGAGCATGCCATTGGGATCAGAAGAAGTGATCCGCCGGCTACGACCAGAAGCACCGCATGCTGACAGCGCAGCAAGGAAACTCAGATGATGGCTGTCGGAATAGCTACATGGATACCAAGTGTAAATGCAGTTGCCATTGTCATAACTGTAATAGTAATGGCTGCACCGTCCATGTTAATAGTAGCACCAAGCGGAATGGTTACGGAATAAGTATCTCTGTCTAATCCCATCTCTTCGCAGACTTTCATATTTACCGGAATGTTCGCTGCGGAACTTCTTGTAAAGAATGCTGTCAGCGCACTTCTCTTCAGGCAGTGGAAGATCAATGGATAAGGATTCTGGCGGATACACCAGTAAACCAGAAGCGGGTTTGTTACGAAATAAATGAAAAGCATACATCCTACAAGAAGGACAAGCAATTTTCCATATGTTGTAAAAATCTCCAGGCCATTGGTTGATACTGTATTAAATACCAGGCCAAAGATTCCTACAGGTGCAAGGTTAATAATCCATGTTACTACCATAGAAATTCCGTCTGCAACATCAGCCAGAACTTTTTTAGTCATCTTATCTGCTACACGGAATGCAAGTCCCAGCAGGATTGCCCACATCAGGATTCCTACATAGTTTGCATTTACCAACGATGATACCGGATTTGCAACTACATTCAGAAGCAGATTATTTAATACTTCTGCAATACCCTGCGGTGCACTTGTATCTGTTGCTGCTGTAGCAAGTGTCAGTTTTACAGGAAATGCCATACTTGCAAATACTGCGATCACTGCTGCCAGTACTGTACTGAACATATATAGAATGATAACCGTCTTAATAACACCGCCATGAGATTTTCCTGCATTACACAGAGAACTGATAACCAGAAAGAATACCAGCAGCGGCGCAATAGCCTTTAATGCGCTTACAAAGACATCTCCAAGGATTGCGATTCCTGTTGCCTGTGGTACAGCGATTCCAAGAATCGCACCCAGGATCAGACCCACCAGAATCCTCTTTACCAGAGCGATCTCTGTCCATTTGTCCCATAATTTCTTCATTTCTTTGTTCCTCTTTCCCTTTAGTTTTGTAAAACACTGATACGTTACATTATAAAGGAAAACACAGAAATATGCAAGAAAAGCGCAAAAAAAGATACATAAAAAAGTTCCCCGTCTGCTACGTTATACAGATCAAACAGGGAACTTTATTTTGTATTACTGAATCGTAAGGATTTTCTGATTACTATTATTTAATTTTGATAACAGCTTTTACAAGGTCTGTCTTGTTGTTTACAGCCTCATCATAAGCATCTTTAATATGATCCAGATCAAATTCATGAGTTACGATGCTCTTAACATTGATAGCTCCGCTTGCAACCGCTGCGATTGCTTTTGGATAAATGTTTTTATAACGGAATACAGATTTGATTGTAGCTTCTTTGTCCATGATCTGTGCGAAATTGTATGTAATCTCCTCTTTGGAAGAAATACCAACTAATGTAATTGTTCCGCCTCTTCTTACGATAAATGGAGTCTGAGCGATTGTTACAGGTGATCCTGCTGTCTCGAATACAACATCTGCTCCACGTCCGCCAGTGAGTTCTTTGATTTTCTCAAGAGCGTCTTCTTTTCCACTGTTGATAACTGCTGTTGCGCCTAATTCCATAGCTTTATCCAGACGGGCCTGTACAAGGTCAGCTACGATGATCTGTCCTGCGCCGTGAGCTTTGCATGCAAGTAATGTTACAAGACCGATGCATCCGGATCCAAGGATAACAACTGTATCGCCAGTTCCAACTGCACCCTGTTCTGCTGCATAGAAACCTACAGATAATGGTTCGATCAGTGCACCTTCTTTAGTGGATACATTGTCAGGAAGTTTAAAGCACATATCTTCAGGGAAAGCGATAAACTCTTCGTTGCAACCCTGAACAGGAGGTGTTGCAAGGAAGACAACATCCGGGCAGAGATTGTAATGACCGGATTTACAGAATTCGCATTTACCACAGGTAATTCCTGGTTCCAGAGCAACTCTGTCACCTACTTTAAGATTCTCTACATCTTTGCCAACTTCTACGATAGTACCTGCGCACTCATGTCCAAGCATGAAGTCCTGAGACAGGTCTACTTTATATGCTCCGCAGTTTCCATTGTGATAGTAATGTACGTCGGAACCACAGATTCCTACATATTCCAGAGATACAAGAACTTCTTTGTCTTTTACCTCCGGAACTGGAACTTCTTTGATCACCATATTGTCAGTGCCTCTCATAACTGCACTTTTCTGTAACATTTTTTTCATGATATGTTTCCCCTTTCTGTTTGCTGCATTCTGTCTGAAATAACCGGATAGTCAACCACAGATTGCCCGGTATGAATTTCACACCGGGCAATGCTGATTCCTTCTTATTCCTCGGCTGCTTTTACGTCGTCTTCTGTAAGTTCGCCGTTGTCAATATAAATCTGGATATAATCATCTACGTTATCTGCATTGATTTCCGGAGCATCTACATAGTCGTTTACGTCTGTTACTTCCATTTCACCATTAACGATCTTTTCTGCATATTCCATGTTCTTTTCAGCAAGGTCTGCTGCAGACTGTAATGCTGTTGAGGTCAGAAGGCCTTCTTTGATCAGCAGGCATCCCTGAGCTGTTCCGTCAACACCATATGCAAGGAAGTTTGGTGTTCCGTCTTCGTTGAAATAATCTTTGTTTTCTCTGATTGCTTCGATCGCACCAGCTGCCATGTTATCATTCATGGAAATGATAGCGTCGATATGTGTTCCTGCCTGTACCCAGGATTCCATCAGTGTAAGTGCTTCATCACTGTTCCAGTTTGCAAAATCTTCATAAAGAATTTTTACATCAGAACGTTTGTCAAAGAAGTACTGATCCCATGCTTCACGTCTCTTATCAGCGTGATAGTTTCCGGATGGTCCTTTTAATACAACAACGTTTGCATTTTCAGGAATTTCATCTACAGCTCTTTCAGCGCTGACTTTCGCCTGCTCGATCGGGTCTGCATCGACTGTACCTGTTCCGGCCATAACTGATGTGTCATCTCCACCGTCAAGGTCATTCTGATGTGTTGTCGGGTTTGTTGTAACAACAGGGATACCTGCATCTATAAGCTGCTGAACATATGGAGCCTGTGCACCATTGTTGTTGGACTGTACGATAACGAGATCATACTGTTTTGTGATACAATCTTCAAGAAGACCGTTCTCTTTATTATCATCACCTTCACCACTTACACATGTAAGGTCAATATCATCATAGTTCTCTGCCTGTTTTTTCATTTCAGTTGTCAGCCATGCAGCGAATGTATCAGCACTGGCACGTGCTACGAAGCACACTCTCTTTGCGTCAGCTGCGCTTACACTTGTTGCGGAAACCATAGATGCTGCCATAACACCTGCTAATAATAATGCTCCAACTTTTTTTGCTTTCATAAAATTTTTCCTCCTTTTAATTTGGATAGTTTGGGATTTTATTTTGCATTGCTTTTTGTTTTTTATTTTGACTCTTTGCTTTCATCTTTTACGATAATAACTTTTCTGGACTTTTTGGATTTGCTTACTACATCAAATGCAACTGCCAGTACGATAATTGCACCTTCAATGATCTGCTGAATATAAGAGTTAACACCCAGAAGGTTCATAACGTTCTCAAGGAAACCAATGATAAATGCACCTGCAATAGTTCCGCTTACAGTACCGATACCACCTGTAAAGGAAGTACCACCAACGATGGCTGCAGTTAAACCTGTCATTTCATATCCGATCGCGCCGTTTGGAAGACCGGCATTGTTTCTTGCCATGAAGATCATACCTGCGAGGCCTGTCATAATACCGTTTAATATGTAAGATTTATAAATGTTTCTCTTTGCATTGATACCGCTCGCTTCTGCTGCAGGACGGCTGCCGCCAATCGCATACAGTGCACGTCCGTATCTTGTGTTGTTTACCAGGTACCATACGATAACTGTAACAATGATTACCAGAATTACCGGAACTGGAATCGGTCCAACCATTCCCTGTCCGATCTTAACAAAATTGCCTAACTGAAGAATGTTCTGTCCACCTGTAAAGTAAAGTGCAAGACCTCTGGCTGCCTGCTGCATACCAAGAGTTGCGATAAATGCCGGAACATTAAATTCAGCGATAAAGAATGCGTTTACAAGATTACATCCGATACCTGTTGCCACTGCTACGATCAGAGCAAGCAGAATGGAGTTTGTTGCTTTGTATACAGATACTGAGTATACACCGGCCAGCGCCAGTACTGAACCAACTGACAGATCAAGGAATCCACTGATGATCAGGAGCATTTCGCCGTATGCTATCAGAATTCCCACACATAACTGTCTGGTAACGTTGATCAGGTTGCTGTACTGAAGAAAGTAAGGGCTGATTATACTACAGGCCACAAACAATACGAGCAGTACGATATAAATACTGAATTTTTGTAAATTGGTTGATTTTTTGCTTTCATCTTTTACCCTCGCACGATCAGCTGTTTTCAGACCAGTAGCAAATTTCATAATGGTCTCCTGAGAAAATTCATTTCTGTTGATGCATCCGCTAGTTTTTCCCTGTACACATAATGTAAATTCTGTCACACATTCCGATCAGTTCCGGAAGTTCTGATGAAACCATAATTACGGCTTTGCCTTCTTTTACAATATCTGTGATCAGTTTATAAATCTCAAATTTAGCTCCGACATCAATACCTCTTGTAGGCTCATCCAGGATCATGATATCCGGCTCACACAGAAGCCATCTTGCCAGAAGCACCTTCTGCTGGTTTCCACCTGAAAGAGTGGAGATCGCAGTATCAAGAGTTGATGTCTTTACATGCATCTTGTCAAAGCTTTCTTTGACTGATTTTTTCTCTTTTGCTTTGTGCGTGTATCCTTTATAAATAATTCTCTCAAGGCTGGCCAGACTGGCATTTTCCATAACACTTCGAACAGGAATAATTCCGTCGTCTCGTCTGCTCTCTGAAAGCATTACCATCTTCTGCTGAATACTGTCATGTGGACATTTAATCTTTGCTTCCTGTCCGTTGATCAGTATCTGTCCGGAATCATGAGGATCAAGTCCGAAGACTGCTCTCATTGTTTCTGTTCTTCCGGCACCTACCAGACCCGCAAATCCAACAATCTCACCTTTAGATACATGGAAGTTGATATCTTCGAAAAGATCTTTTCTTGAGAAGTTCTTTACTTCCAGTGCTGTTGATCCGATCTTTACCTCTTCTTTCGGATATACATTATCAAGCTTACGTCCAACCATTCTTGCAATGACTGTATCCAGATCCAGATCTTCAGCTCTGTCTGTGGAAACAACCGCTCCATCTCTTAAGACTGTGATATCATCTGCAATACGGAAAACTTCTTCCATTTTATGTGAAATGTAAATGATTGAAATTCCCTGTGCCTTCAATTCTTCAATCTTTTTAAACAGGTTCTCGACTTCTCTGTCTGTAATAGAGGATGTTGGCTCATCCATGATGATAACCTGTGCATTATTTGTAACTGCTTTAATGATCTCAAGCATCTGAATATCAGACACTGTAAGAGTTTTCAGTTTCTGTGTCGGTTCATATGGAAGATTCTCATCTTTCAGGAACTGCTTCGCATCTCTTCTGATCTTCTTCCAGTCAACCTTTCCGAATTTGTTTACCGGAAGTCTTCCAAGGAAAAGATTCTCTTCAACAGAAAGCTCCGGAACGTAGTTTAATTCCTGTGCTACCATGGATATTCCCATTTCCATAGCCTGTATAGGATTCTTGATCGTTACCGGTTTCTCATCAAGGTAGATCTGACCTTTATCTGCCTGATAAAGTCCCATGATGATCTTCATCAGTGTGGATTTTCCCGCTCCGTTTTCCCCACATAACGCATGAACGGTTCCTTTTCTCACTGCAAAATCAATACCACTTAATGCCTTTACACCAGGGAAAGATTTCTCTACTCCGCTGACGCGCATCTTGATTTCGTCCATTGCTTCACCGCCTTCTCAATTTCAATTTTGCTTCGTTTGCTTTTCTGATTAAGAGTATATTCTTCCGCGTCACTTATGTCAATACTTTTATTTAAGTTTGTAAATAGTATTGCATTTTATTCTTATATTTTTGTGCATAATTAATATTATCACTTTCTTTTTACATTTATTGATAATTTATTAACATTATTTATGTTAGTCTTTTAACAAAAGTTTTTACTTAAGTGCTGGCATTTTTGTCAGAAAAGTGGTAATATTATATCAGAACAGGAGTGTGATGGATTTCATGAATGATTTCTTTACAAAAAGTACAATATCCGGAGATATTTACAGATTTTTATATTTTAACGGGCAGAGTTCCCGTCAGGAAGTTTCTCAGGCGCTGGGAATCAGTCTTCCTACAACTACACGGAATCTGAATGCACTGCAGGAAGAAGGTCTGATTGAAAACGCCGGTGAATTTCAGTCAACCGGCGGAAGAAAGGCCGTAATTTATCAGTGTGTTTCCAATTCCCGCTATGCTGTTGGAATCGATATCACCCGTAATCACCTTACTATCGTACTGATTGATCTGGCTCTGAACATTATCGACAGCAAGCGAATGCGGATTCCTTTCAGAGAAACTCACGAATACTTTTCCATTCTTCAGGAAGAATTCGAAACAATTGTTTCTTCCAACATTAAAGACCGCTCCAGACTTCTGGGGGTAGGTATTTCTCTTCCCGCTATTATCGGAGAAGACCGTAAAACAGTTACATATGCAACGGTAATCCCGCTTTCATTGAATATCTACAATTTTTTCAGTAATTATATTCATGAGCCGTATCTGTTTTTCAATGACGCTAATTCTGCAGGTCTGGCTGAAAGCTGGAAAGGCGACTATACAGATTCTGTTGTCTATCTCTCTCTTAGCAGCAGTATCGGTGGAGCCTACATGAATGGCCGAAGTATTTATACTGGTTCCAATAATCGAGGTGGTGAATTTGGTCATATCACCATTGTTCCGCACGGAAAACGCTGTTACTGTGGTCGTGACGGCTGCCTGGATGCTTACTGTAATGCCAATACACTGACGGATTTTACTGAAGGGAATCTGAAAGAATTTTTTGAGATTCTGAAGTCTGGAAATAATAAAGGAATTCTGAATGTGTTTGATGAATATATGGATCATCTTGCCATTGCAGTAAATAACCTGCGTATGTGTTTCGACTGCGATGTCATCCTTGGCGGAAATGTAGGTGCTTATATGTCCGACTATCTTGATGATTTCCGCGAGAAGGCAATCAAATTGAACCCATTTGAAAAAGACGGCAGTTATATCCGTGTCTGCCACTACCGCACTGCTGCTTCCGCTGTTGGTGCAGCAATTTATTATATTGACAAATTTGTGCAAAATTTCTGATCCACAAAAAAGGAGAACCTCCACCATTTTACAGTGGCTGTTCTTCTTTTTTTGCTCTGGCGGATATTCTTTCCTGCTGGTGATCCGCCTCATTATATTGTTCAAATCTGCTCTCGATTTCTACCAGCATATTTGCATATTCCCGTAGTTCATCGCGAAGCTGTTCTTTGTCCGCTCGTTCTTTCTTATAAGAAATTCGATGTTCCATGCTTGCCCAGAAATCCATGGACATAGTTCGAAACTGTATCTCCACCGGAAAATATTCCATTCCATCCAGACAATATACCGGCACGCCTACGATAACATGATAGCTTCGATATCCGTTAGGTTTCGGACTGCCAATATAGTCACGTTCCTTAATCACGATCAGATCACTCTGACTCTTCAGGATCTCTGTCAGGTTATAAATATCATCTACAAAATAACAGATTACCCTGACTCCCGCAATATCCTGCAAATAATCTTTTGCATTCATCACAGTAGGCTCTTTTTCCTTGCGTTGCAGCTTCTCCTCAATACTCTGCTTCTTCTTTATCCTGCACTGAATGTTGTGGATCGGTCTCGCAGACGCTTCCCCATACAGGTTATGGTTTAGCACATCCAGACGTGTAAGGAGCATCTGTTTGGCATCCTCATACGGTTGTATAAATTCATAGTATTCTTCATCTGTCATATTTATTTCTCCTGTAAAACTGTTACTGTTCGCCCCGCAGCCAGCAACACGCTTTGCGATGCAAAGCCTTCCCCATTACTTCCTCATCATACAGGAAAAATGTGTTCAATTGATGTTTGAATTATAATCATTTTATAAACAATCCTGTGCATTCTATTTTCGATCAAACCTACTTACCTGTATGCTCTGTAATTTTCCGCATATAGATCAGACCTGTCAGATCCGCCAGAATCCATCCGATCGGAACTGCTGCCCAGATGCCTTTTACTCCAATAGCAGGAACAGCTGACAGCACATAAGCCAGCACAACACGTGTTCCAAGAGAAATCACAGTAAGTACCACTGACATTGCCGGCTTATTGACCGCCCTGTAATATCCATATAATAAAAACAGAATTCCAATCCCAAAATAAAAACTTCCTTCGATTCGCAGATATCCCACACCAATCTGAATAATATCCGGTCTGGATACTTCAATAAAGATTCTCATAAGAGGCACCGCAAAAATAAACACCAGTGCACTCACTACAAAGCAGAACACACAGGAAAGCTTGACCGCACTTCCCGTTCCCTGTATGATCCTGTCTTTCTTTCCTGCACCATAATTCTGCGCCACAAAAGTCGAAAACGCATTTCCAAAATCCTGAACAGGCATATAGGCAAAGGAGTCAATCTTCACTGCTGCCGCAAATGCCGCCATAACCGCAGTTCCGAAGCTGTTGACCAGCCCCTGTACCATCAGGATACCCAGATTCATAATAGACTGCTGCATACAGGTTAACACAGACAGCCCTGTAATTTCTTTCAGAATAGAAGTATCCCACTTCATATGACATTTATTCACTCTCAGATATGGGAATTTCACATAATAATAAATCATGATCCCTACACCTGAAACATACTGGGAAAATACCGTTGCACCTGCTGCTCCTTTCACTCCCCAGTGAAAAACAAGCACAAACACCAGATCCAGCACAATATTCAGTACAGCAGAGAAAGCCAGAAATATCAGCGGCACTACTGAATTTCCTACTGCCCTCAACAGATTAGCAAAATAATTATATAAGAAGGTAGCCACCATTCCCATAAAAATAATCCAAAGATAATCTCTCATCAGTCCTTGGATCTCTGCCGGAATCTGCAGTAACCGAATGATCAATCCCAATTTCCATACCACCAGGAAATTCAAAGCCAGCGTGATCGCTCCGATCAGCACAAAGGACAGAAAGAAGCTCTTCTTAAGTCTGTCTGTATCTCCGGCTCCATACTGTATGGAAAAAAAGGCACTGCTTCCCATACAAAGCCCCAGTATAATAGAAGTCAGAAACACCATCAAAGTATAAGCAGATCCCACTGCCGCCAGTGCATCTGCACCCAAAAAGCGCCCCACGATCAGCGTGTCCGCGATATTATAACATTGCTGCAAAAGATTTCCTATCATAAGAGGGAATGCAAATTTCAGAAGTTTTCCTGTAATGCTGCCCTCTGTCAGATTGTATTCCATAATTTATTTCATTTACTCCCTTTCCTATTGCTCTGTCAAAAACCAGGTTTATCCTGATATGCGTAAAACAGCCAGAACACTACGTTGAAATTAACTCCGCAATATTCCAGCTGTTCTTGTTTTAAACGAATAATAAATTCTTAACTATTCAATTTTATGAGCAGCCAGTGTATCTGCAAATTAATTTTTAAACTAACTATCCGCATCACACAAGCTTATTTCTTTGATAAATTTTAAAGAATATAGTTTCTTTAACGCAGTTGTAAATTCCTGGATTCTCTCCTCTGCAATCTCTTTCAATGTAACATCCTGCATACTCTGGATATAACCCTGCTCCTGTTTATATAACCATTTATTTACAGATGGGCTGATCTTTTCATAATGATTGGCTTTCATCCAGTCCTCAAAACTGATCGGTGTTGCATAACCAAGTTTCTCATCCAGCAGAGCTTTAAAAATCAATTTTGTCTGCACGGGCCAGCATTTCTTTCCAGAACTCCAGTACTTCTTCTACATGCTCATGAATCTCGTAACGTCTCGCACCACCGTCATAGATAATGCATTTCTCTAAACAGCGGGTTTCTCCTGGATAATGTTTCTCTTCTGAACTCCGGTGCAATAATGCCGTCTTTCCAATAGAAGTCTACATCCGGAAGGTTGATTCCTGATACGCCTTTATCCTGATAGGTACTGAAAATTCCTTCATAATATACTGTAATAAATCCTTCAAATTCCGGCCAGAACTCGCGGATTTCCTTTGTCAGACGCTCCAGGATCGTGATTCCTGTAGTTCCGCCGATCGTAAAGATAATGATGTTGCGAAGTCTTGCACCGTGTTCTCTGTAGAAGTCTGTTACATAACGTAAGCAGTGAATCAGAGTCTCGCCTGTTGCAATAATATCACCGATCAGCAGTGTGCTGTCCGGCACCATTGTCAGCTTACTGTATTTAATTTCCAGACCTGCAATCTCATCTTCATTGAACACACGCTCACTGGAAAGGAAGCTGATGTCATGAACACGGATATGTTCTCTGTAGCAGCTTTCTTCAAGCGGGTAATTTAATGCTCCGCGAAGGATTGACAGAATATTCGCAGTTGTAACTTTCTTCTGCTCCTTGAAGTAGTAAAGCATCTGAGAAGTGGACGGGATCAGGCAATGATAAACCTCATATCCAACTACCTCCGGTGTATTCAAAAGCTTTCTTGTCTCCGCCTCAGAAACCACATAATATTCATTCTCGTAGTTTCCGCCCTCCAGACGATAGCAGTCTACGCCCTGCTCTGAAAACTCCGGCACCAGTTTTACATCATTCCAGTTTTCCATTTACTTATCCTCCATCTTCTCTTATGTATCTCCGGACAATCCCCATACAAAATAATCTCTGTCCGGCAAGCTGCTATCCAGTATCTATCTACCATATCAGTAAAACAGCCAGCTTTTTCCATTTCCAAAAGCCAGCTCCTGTTAGAAATAATAGTAGGCTAAACTCCTGTTATTGTCAACCCCGTAAGCTGGCATTTTACTTGTATTTGTCATTTTGTATCTGTATAATAATTATCACCTGGCATAAATTAAAACTTATAGCTGTTCTGCAGCTTTTAACCAAATACTATAAGGAGTTTCAACTGTTATGAAGAAAAAAATCCTGCTTATCGCCACAGGCGGTACCATTGCATCTAAATATACGGTAGACGGACTTTCCCCGCAGATTTCCGCCGAAGAACTGCTGCAGTATATCCCTGCTGCCGGAGATTTCTGTACTATTGATACCATCCAGCCATTTTCCCTGGACAGTACCAATGTCTGCGCTTCCCACTGGCTGGAGCTTGCCAAACTTATTGAAAAAAATATGAATTTTATGACGGCTTTGTCATCTGTCACGGTACTGATACTATGGCTTACACAGCAGCTGCACTCTCTTACCTGATCCAGAACAATCGCCGCCCGATCGTTATCACAGGCGCACAGAAACCCATCGATCTGGCGATCACAGATGCCCGTTCCAATCTCCTGGACAGCCTTCGTTTCGCATCCCATGACAGGGCACACGGCATCTGTATCGTATTCGGTGGCAAAGTCATCGCAGGTACCAGAGCGAAAAAAGAATTTTCCAAAAGTTACAATGCATTTTCCAGTATTAATTACCCGGATATCGCTTCTATCCACGACAGCCGGATCATCTTTTACATTGATGACAAAGACCAGAATACACGGCCGCTTGTCTTTTATCATGAAATGAATAACCGGATCTTTCTCATGAAACTGATCCCCGGTACAGACGGTAAGATCCTGGATATGCTGGCACCTTCCTATGATGGTCTGATCATCGAATCCTTCGGAGTCGGTGGACTACCCAATTACGGAAACGACAGCTTCCTCCACGCCCTCTCCGACTGGATGGAAGCCGGCAAACTGGTCTGCATGGCAACCCAGGTCACACACGAAGGAAGCGACATGGAAATCTACCAGGTCGGAAAAGTAATTAAAGAAAAATTCCCGGTACTGGAATCCTACGACATGACCCTCGAAGCCTCTGTTACCAAAATGATGTGGGTACTCGGCCAGACAAAAGATCTGGAAGAATGCAGGGAATTGTTTTATACTACGGTAAACCATGATCTGCTGTTTGTATGACAAAACTATCTGTTTGTTTTCCATGTAATAAAAGTAAGGATATTATGTCCGTTAATACTACACCTATTGATAATTTATACAAAAAAATTCCAAAGGATTCTAAATTATCATTTGATATTGAACATTCATCTGATTCTTTTATTCTGAACAAATATGACACAGCTTCATAAATCTTGAACATTCCTGGTCCGGTCAAAACAAATGAAGATATTACAAGAATATTCCACAGTGGTACTCACTATATTCTTCAATATCTGGAAGATAATCATATCGCTGTTCTGGAATCTGTAGAATATAATGAAAAGACAGGCAACGAACTGATCCTTGCAGTCGACTGTAAAGACAGTAAGCGCATCAAAGATGCCATGACCTATATCGAAGAAAATCATCCACTCGGCAGCCTTTTCGATATTGACGTCCTTGATCCAGACGCAGGCACAGCGTCCCTGAAATGCAGGAATTTATTGACACGAAAATACAAGAATATCTTTCTTCTGAAAAATAATTGTACATCTTTAAATCAATAAAACAGATTACCCTATTCGTCCGATCAAAATCTGGTAATTTTCTTTAACATATAAAAGCACGATCCACAACGTTTCTCCTAATCAGGAAATCTGCCGTTATGAATCGCGCTTTTTTATATTTACTTAAATTTCAGTTGAGTCGAATTACATAATCTTACGAAACAGATCTTTCAGATCTTCTACACTTGCGTCTTTCGGGTTGCCTGGTGCGCATGCGTCTGCGTGTGCGGATTCTGCCAGGAACTGGAGGTCTTCTTCTTTGATCGCTTCCAGTTTAGTCGGAATTCCTACATCAACAGAAAGTTTCTTAACAGCATCGATTGCTGCTTTTCTGTATTCATCCTGAGACATTTCATCTACACCTTTTACGCCCATTGCTCTGGCGATCTCACGGTATTTCTCACCTGTGCATTCCTGGTTGTATTCCATAACGATCGGAAGCATCATAGCGCATGCAACACCATGTGGTGTATCATAAACAGCGCCAAGTGTATGAGCCATGGAATGAGCGATTCCAAGACCTACGTTAGAAAATCCCATACCTGCGATGTACTGGCCAAGAGCCATTCCTTCACGTCCTTCTTTGGTGTTTTCTACAGCACCGCGAAGAGATTTGGAGATCAGTTCGATTGCTTTTAAGTGGAACATATCTGTCATTTCCCATGCAGCTTTTGTTGTGTAACCTTCGATCGCATGAGTCAGAGCATCCATACCTGTAGAAGCGGTCAGTCCTTTCGGCATAGAGGACATCATCTCAGGATCAATGATTGCGATGATCGGCATGTCGTGTGGGTCAACACATACGAATTTACGTTTTCTTTCTACATCAGTGATAACATAGTTGATTGTTACTTCTGCTGCTGTACCTGCAGTTGTCGGAACTGCGATGATCGGTACACAAGGTTTCTTGGTTGGAGCTGTACCTTCCAGACTTCTTACATCTTCGAATTCAGGGTTTGCAATAATGATACCGATTGCTTTGGAAGTATCCATGGAAGAACCCACCGCCGATTGCGATCAGATAATCAGCTTCAGAATCTTTAAATGCCTGAACACCGTGCTGTACATTCTCGATTGTCGGGTTTGGTTTGATGTCTGAGTACAGTTCATATGCAAGTCCATTCTTCTCAAGAATATCTGTAACTTTGCTTGTTACATGGAATTTTACAAGATCAGGGTCAGAACATACAAAAGCTTTCTTAAAGCCATGTGCTTTTGCTTCGTTTGCAATCTCCTCGATTGCTCCTGCTCCGTGATAAGATGTCTGATTTAAATTAATTCTGTTTGCCATAATGATTTCCATTCCTTTCAGTATTCTGTAGTATTGATGTATCGCAGAACACAATTTATTTTGTCTTCGGTAAGCTTCCGCATTGCTTATCTTTGTTATTATCTTAACAATATAAATTCAAAAAAGAAAGTTACACTTTTGCTCAAGTGTAACTTTCCTACAAAATTTGTGCAATAGCTACGAAAACTAACATGTAAATTTATGCACTAATATTGTTATATTTATGACAATATTTAGGTTCAGTTTACAAGGAACTACACGCAGACCGTGAAACGGGCTGCTGACAACAAACGGCGCTATGCTCCCGGCTGGGTGCATAGCACCTGTTTGTTGCGGGGGTTTCCAAAGGGGGCAGCGCCCCAGTTGGCACACGACTTTGCGGAGCAAAGTGTAGTGTGTTATACGCTCTGTCGGCGTTGCCCTGAAAATACCGTTGCCGCCGGGGAGGGCAAGGGCATTTGACGCGGCAGGAAAGCAGGGCTTTGTTTGGGGCTGGTAAGCCGGAAACAAAGGGCTGATTTCAGCAGCAGACAGGGCGTATTATGAAAGCCCCCGTCCCTCGTCCTCCGCCCCCGGCCTATGGGACAAAAAGTCCCAAAGCTCTGGACACCGTGACCAGATGTGTGGCCACACTCCGGGAAAAGTAGCAGGACGGCAGGAAACCGTCAAGGCTGAAATGAATGGGCTGACGCCCGGCCTTGACCGTTCCCCGCCGCCCCGCTGGATGGGTGGACAAGGTGGCCAATCCCTAAAAGTGTTTGGCCGCACTCGTTCATTTTGGGGCCTTTCTTCTCCCAAAATTGAAATGGGCGGGAAAGCCCTAAAATGGCTTTCCCGCCTTGATTACCCATTAGCAAAGACGGGCGAGACTGTCAACGGCGGCGCTGAAAGCGCCGTTCATCTTGACCGTTGACTGGCTCGCCTGGCTTTGCTACTGCCCGTAAGAGATGGAAAAACAAGATGGAAAACAAGGTTAAAAATGGTTGACAAGTCTATCGGATGTGTGTTATACTGTGCGACAGTTTGAGATTGGAAGGAGGCTTACGTGTGTTAATTTGTGTACGCTAATAAGCAATAAAAAGTAGAAGTACCTTTCCACATGATGGTGGGCTTTTTTTGCGTGCGTATGCAAAGGAACACGTAGGTTTGACACGAGCAGTCTTTGAACTGTATCGTGGTGTTTTTTCGTGCTTTGTTGTTATGCAGGCGTCTGCCCTCTCTGTGGGACAACGCCTGCTTTTTATTGCAGAAACAAAGGAACAATGCAATAAAAAAGGAGGTTCGCATTATGACCCAAAACAACAATTCATGGAGAAAAACTTATTTTACACTTCTTGCCGGACAAGCAATATCCTTTATTAGCAGCGGTATTTTGCAAATGGCCATTATCTTTTATTTGGTTGCGAAAACTAATTCTGCAATCATATTGACGGCGGCAACACTGATTGGATTTTTGCCGCAAGCCTGTTTAGGCCCGTTTGCAGGTGCTTTTGTTGACCGGCACAGCCGTAAAAGCGTAATGATTGGTGCGGATTTGATAATTGCCGCCGCTGGCGGTATTCTGGCGCTGGTGGCGTTTTACATGGAATTGCCCGTATGGTCTATTATGGTTGTCCTGTTAATCCGAAGTGCGGGAACTGCTTTTCATTCTCCAGCATTCAGCGCAGCAACACCTATGATTGTGCCAAAAGAGGAACTTACAAAATGCGCTGGTTACACGCAGACCATGCAAGCAGTAAGTGCGATTATCAGTCCAGCTGCCGCAGCGTTTTTATATGCTGTTTGGCCTCTTAATGCAATTATATTGTTAGATATTGTGGGTGCAATCCTTGCCTGTGTGACTGTTGCGATTTCGTCCATACCAACGCCTGAACTATGTCCAGAAACGAAAAGACAACAGTTTTTACAGGATATGAAAGAGGGGTATGTGGTATTAAAGCAAAACAGGGGCCTCTTTGCTCTGCTCTGGATTGGTGTAATTTATATGTTCTTTTATATGCCAATCAGTACGCTTTTTCCTCTCATCTGTATGTCATACTTCAAAGGAACACCGGCCCATGCCTCTGCCGCTGAAATTGCTTTTGCGGTTGGTATGCTGCTTGGCGGAGTCATTCTGAGCATTTGGGGCGGTTTTAAGAAACGGCGGTACACCATCGGTCTTTCCGTTCTCCTGATGGGCGTTAGCAATATGCTCTCCGGGCTTTTGCCGCCAGACGCATTTCTTGTCTTTGTTGTGTGCTGTACTGTTATGGGAATTTCCGCTCCATTTTACGGTGTGCAAAATGCGATTTTTCAAGAAACGGTCAAACCAGAATATCTGGGGAGAGTTTTTTCTCTACTGACAAGCGCCGCTTCCCTCGCCATGCCGTTTGGCCTTGTCATTTCCGGGCCTCTGGCGGAGCGGCTGGGAGTTGAGAAATGGTTTGTCATTTGCGGAATTGGCATTATCATCGTTGCGCTTGCCGTATTTTTACTACCCGGTTTGAGAGAGATTGACAATACGCAATAATCAACTGCACCTTTTTCTATTACTAAACAAAATGCCTGGATGGTGGTTCTGAAAAACCAGAACCGCCGTTCAGGCATTTTTTATCTTCGTCCTCTCTGCGGTTTTGGATTCTTCAGCAAGTCGGATTTTTCCGCAATCTTTTTCAGCCACTTCCGTTCTTCTACTGACAGCTTCCTAAAATTCAGCTTGAGCCGTTTGCAGATAAACGCCAAGTACGCTTGTTCCGTGTCGCTGTCCTGGCTGACGATTTCACCAGCAGTTTCCAGCATTTCTTTTAGCGGGTTATCCTCTGGGACGCTGAAAAAATCGTCCTTGTGTGTTTCCCGCAGAGCAAGGGCAATCCCGTTTATGTCCCGTTGTATCACATAGCGGCAAAACTCGTCCTCATCAATATGGGCGGTGATAAGCTGTCTTAACTGCGTATCACTCATGCCAGGATTATGCTTTTTTATAACAGTTGCGCTCATCGTGTCCACTATGGCGTTTGCACCCTGCGCCTGTTTCAGTGCCGTTCCGTTCACATAGATTTCAAGGTCAGCCATCAGCCGGGGGAAATCCGGGTGCGCCGCCAGCTCACACAGCAGGGTATTGTCTATCCTCCCGCTTTTCAGCAGGTCAATCATTTCATCACTCAAACGCAGGTCTGCAAGATCGGCGTTTGGGTGATTTTTCATTTCAGACAGCCCCAGCAGATAATCAGCGGTCACACCGTAAAACTTCGCCAGCCGGATAAGGGCATAGTGGCTGATGTCCTTGAAGTCTTCCGTTTCGTAACTGCCCAGCGCAGACTTGGAAAGCCCGGTCTGCTCCGCAAGCTGCCCCAGCGTCAAGCCACGCTCCACACGTAGGTCTTTTAATCGCTCTTGTATGGATAAAGACATATTCACCCTCCTTGCTAGCTCAACGAAAGAGAAGCCGTTATGCTATGTACTATGCTCATAGCATAACGGCATAGGCATTTACAGTTTTATTTTACCATTTGCTACATCTTCACGAAATTTATCAACAAGCTTCGCTGTCAGCTTGGATTTACCGTAGTGTTCAAGTACAAAAGTACGATAACTTTTTCCATCTACAAGCACATCACTTTTTCTGGTCAACAACCAATTTCCGTTACCTCCTCCCTGTTCTCTAATATTCCAGTCTTTCCCATATCTTTTATAGATTTCATCTTTTTTACCTTGAACAGACATTGATTCGCTTGGAATATAAACAATTTGCATAATAGCTCCTCCTTTATTTTGTGCAAGAAGACCAGAAACCTGAATTTGTTACTCTTTTGTATCGTAAATAATTTTGCCCGTAAAGTAAATTGAAATGTCCATTTGAACTAAATCTTCTGTTTCTAAGATAGATAAATAACCAGAATACAATACTTGATTATACCCGTATAATTCATCTACAATTTCAAAGCTATAGTTTTTGTATCTTTTTATAAAGTGTTCCAGTTCTAATTTCTCACCGTTGAATTTTCCATAGTTTCCCCATTTGCTCTGCAACATAACGCAGGTACAATCAAAATCCACACCTTCGATTGTGATGTTTCCCTCGACCTGTTCAAAAGGTTCTGTAAGTTTTTCATATCCGTCCTCGAATTCAAGGACTATTGTTTTATCTTGAATTATAATCTTTTTGACCCGCATATCATGCAGACTATATGGAATGGGCGGATTGTGTTTATATTCTGTCCTCATGAGACCTCCCCGTCAAATTCTAATTTACATATAACATCTAAACAATGCCCATAAATGTTGTTACCATTTGTCAGAGTGCTTTTCCTAGCTTTATGTCATGTGTATAATCCCAACTGGCCAAGCTTATATCTGTTCCAGATGTTTATTTTTTGGTACATTTTCATCTTCCAACATAACCGAAAGTTCTTCCCAATCTTCAGGGTCTCCGCACCTACGTATGTATGCACAACCGCCATCAATAGATACCAGCCCACAGCTACACGACTTATAATCATGTACTGACTTACTTTCGATTATATCTCCGCATCTTTTGCATTTAATCATGTTCTTTATTATTTTCATATATCATTCCTCTTACACATATTTAATTTTATCCACAGCAATCTAATGCTTTAACAGTTATTCATAAACCCAGGATTTATATCCCTTACTTCTTGGATTTTTTCTTCAGTCAGGCTGCCGTTCCTATAAGAAATTTTTAAATTTGCATACCAATAACCAATAGCAAAACCTTCAAAATCCCTTTCCTTTGGAATTTCTGGTTTACCACCACTTTGAATATATTTTCGATATCTGTCCATATCCCCATTCCATTTTGTATCTAACGGATTCCAATCAAAATTAATCTCATTTAATCTTTCTATCTGCTCAGCTGGAAGAATTCCTTGCGTCTTTTTTGCCCGCATCTGATTGGCCCATATACCAAGTTTATATCCCTTATATTCTTTTCTTTTTGGTAATATTTTGTGTTTTATATCTTTTCGGTATTCCTAAAAACAATTCTACAGCTTCATCGAAATATACCGTTTTTCTTTTCTTTCGGTGGTTCTGGTTTTTTTCTCGTTTTACTGGAAGATTAGGAAAATCGGGATTTATTTCTCTGATTTCCAATAGGTTTTTCTTTTGATAACGTTCCTCTTCTGTATGACTGTCTCACATCCGCATACCATTGACCTAGTCGAAAATTTTCAAACTCTATTGGTTTTTGTACATGCTTGATTCCAGTTGATAAAACATAACGACGATATTTCTCTACTGCTTCAATCCATTTCTTTTCCAATTTTGCAAAAGTAAAACCTATTTCTTCCAATTGCGCCATCTGTTTATTTGTTAATACGTTTTTACCAGCTTTTCTTCTGGTACACGATACCCATTGTCCTAATTTATATCCGTTCCATACGGTTGTCTTTGTTATATCATCAATAGACATTCCTGCATTCTGATATGCTTTTAAAATCTTAAAACCATTATCAAACTCAACTTTTTCGCATGGGCATCTGGAGGTTCCGTATAAAAACATTCTAGGCTTAATATGAACTACATTTCCGCATTCCTTATGGAGTAGAGCCACTTCATTATTTAGAGATTCAAACTCGCTCATAGCTTTATATTCACCATCAGACATTTTCTCTACCAGACGTGCAAATTCATGATTCTCATCATCTTTTTTTACGCATTCATGACAGATACTTTTGTCTGATACCGCAAATATGCTTTCTTTGCCACAAACACTGCAGATTCTTCTTTCAAAATACTGCTCATGTCTTGGCAAAACTCTGATTAAATCTTGGACATCCGGAAAAGCAAATATCATAAACGGAAGAAATCCTTCTGGCGCAATGTTAATCTTTCTTGGAAATATTTTATTTGCAAAGTATTCTTCTCTTCCCTGAAATAATCCTTTATACTTCCACGCTCCTATATCTGCCAATAGAGCCTCTGTATCATTCCAGGTGCGTAGATATCCCCTCTCCCTTAATTTATCTACTACAGCCTGCTTTACGTCTGTAATACAGGCTGTTATATCTGACAGGCACAAATCTGATATGTATTTAGATAACATGAAATCTGTATTTTCATCAAACTTATATGGAACTTCCTGGTAGTCATATTCTTTGAATTCATACTCATACCCTTTTTGCTTGGTAAATTCCATTAATTTGCCCCCATGCTTGGCACAAACAGTAACTTCCGGTATCTGATGCTCCACATGTAATATCTTACATTCGTCTTCTTTTAAGCACTCTGGACATACTCTTATATGATTTATATGATATTGTACTGTTAGGTTCAAATTACTTGTATCTTTCACATAATTTTGTATTTACTTTCTCAATCTGCATTTCTGTTAAGAATAAATTATAAAACCGCTGTCCGGTATTATTCTTATAAATATCATCCAAATTCAAGACTTCTAAAGGATTTTTCAGCAAGGTGCGTTAATTCATGACGAAGCTCATATTTAAAATCCCCCCTAAAAATCATGCTATGCCCCATATAATTCATCATAAAGTGCCTAAAAGACAATCCATTGGCTCTAGCCAAACGACATATCCAGGAATAAACAAATTCATTTTTATATGGTGTAAAAAAAATTCCAATATGTCCCATAACAGCACCTCTATATATTTAAAAATGTTTTCATTTCTTCTATAGTTGCTTTTTTAGTTGTCTTCCTAGACTGTGTTTTTGTTTTTCTTACATTTGTCTTCTTATTGGGATTCTCCAAGGCTTTTATAATTTCCTGGGCAATTTCTTTTTCGGTAAGGTCAGAATTTTTCTTCATAAGCTTTTTATATTCCTGCCTTATCTTTTCTTCCTCATAATCATAAATCATATTTATGGTCTTGATGACATTTTTTAATATGACATCGTCTTTTTACTTTTTCTTCAAATTCCTCCACCATAGTTGTCATCTGCGTGTTTTGAGATTTCGTGTCCATAATTTTAAGTGCAATATTTTCCAAAATACGATTATTTGTGGCTTGAATGCTTTCCAGATTTTTAAGAATATACTGCATTTCCGGATAATATTTCTTTGCAACCTTTCGTATAAAATCAGCATCTATTTTTACTCTCTTATCGTCTCGTGACAGGTATTCATAATGCATTGCAGTATAAATGCTGATAAGCTGGTCTATGACTCCCTTTGTGACATCATACAAGGCATCAATAATTTCGTCTGTTGCTTCAATCGTTTTATCAAACCACTGATATCTCAACAGCATTCTTACCAGTAAGGAGAAAAAGCTTTTGTTTCCACAATACAAATCTCCTGATATCACAGGCCCAACTCGTCTGGCCGTCCTTAGTTCCTTAAACATCTTACTTTTTGCGTCTTCCGTTCCTACCACAATCAACGCCATTTTTGTCCGGTTCACAAGAGTCAGCAAACTTTCAAATGAATTCTCTCTGGTAGAACTAAAATCAATCAACTGTATCTCATCAAAGATAATGGCTCCAATACCAAATTTATCGATAAATCCTTTTATTTTTTCTGCTTTTTTTCCAAGGGTTGCTGTTTTTGAAATTTCTGCAGCATATGTTGGTGTAATATTACCAAGAGCTCTATCTATGGCAGCTCCAATGCCCTCATACAGCGCTGAAAAGTTGCTATTTGCTACACAGTTTACTACCAGATAAACAATTTGTGTAAAATACCCGTCTCCAACTTTATGAACAATAACCTGCGGATAACGCGATAACAACGTATGTATAGCAGTTGATTTTCCACAGCCACTGTACCCAATTAAAGAGAATCCTGCATTTGCTGCATCTGCAGGGTTTCCGATAACCCGTCCAGCCTGCACAACATCCTCATTTTTTGTATTGCGTTGAAGACCATTATTTCTAGAGAAAACAAATTCCCGCATTCGATAAGAAACTCGTAATGCATTATAAAACCTCATCTCCAGTTCCTCATGAAATGGCAAGACAAATCTCAGTTTTTTCAATTCTTCCAGCTGCAATAATTTTTCTGTCTTAGGCAAGGTTTTTGCCTCATCCAAATCATAATCTGGCAATCCTTTTTCATATGCACAGACAACATCTCCTTCGGTACGAGGAAACGGCAGGGCTTCAATGAAGGGATTACCTCTATCCGTACTTACTTTTGATTTTACATAAATAGCTTCTACCGGAACACCAAACTCAAAGTCTTCATTCTTATACTGTGAATCATATCCCTCTATCTCTGTGTATTCATAATCAAATTTCATGACAATTCCCCCCCTTCATTCATCATAAAAGTGGTCAATTGCATACTTCATTAACATCGACGCTTCTTCCTGGGTCAGTTCGTAGCTTTTTTTCTTCTTAATCTCCTCTATTTTTTTATCGTATTCGCTCAATTCAGTTTTTTCAGAATCAAGGCTATTGCTTTGAGGTACATCTATACTTTTCGGATTTTCATCCACATAGCTGCCTTCCTCATCATCAGTAATCCTTTTTGCAATTTTATTGTCAAGAGCAATTCTCTGTTTTTCAAGCTCTCGTGCTTCTTTCATGTCTCGTTGTTTGGACACTGTACTTTTTCCTGCATCCTTCACAATAAGCTCGTTAATAGCGTACCTGTAAGACAAAAGGGCGTCGTTATAGACTTTGCCTTCCATTTTCATTTTTCCCATTTTCTTCCTATAATCATCCCATTGTTTCATGGTAAGACCACCAAATTCGCTGTTTCCAGAAACATGCTCATTTAATCTTGCCACGAATACTTCATTATTTCTGGTATAGTATATTTTGCTGATATCTCTCAAATCTATTTTTATCTTTAACGATTCGCCCTTTTTTCCGGCCGTAAACATTTGATGACCCATCAATTCATCATTTTCTGGTATATAATAGAGTCCCTTAAAACTGATGCCTTTTCTTGTTATTTTTGCAGCTTTCGGGGTCATTAAATCATAATAAAATTGCATCTTGTTGGAAATATATCTTGGAGAACCATATTTTTCAATTCCATACTGCCACAGCTCTGCCGGAATACTTCTGATATCGTTTTCAACCATTTCTTTTGTTAGTCGATAGGTTTCCAAATATTGTTGATTATGCGTGATTACAAAGTTTATCACCATCTGTGTATACTGGCTTATGGTTAGCGTAGCTTCTAGATGATGCTGAGAGTCGTGTCTTTTTTCTATAAGGCCATTATTTTCCAAGTGTACATTTTGGCTTACATGCATCTGATGAAATGTCTGCTCAACAAGTCCTTTTAAGGAACCGCTTCCTCCAGAAACAATATTTTTTTCAATGCCCAAGCATCGACAAACCCGCTCAAATTCCTTACTTTTAAATTCTGCCCCTCTATCTACACGGACTCTCCTTGGGATAATCTGAGATGGCCAGACTTTTTCATTATGAAAATCCAGATTATACTTTTGACAATATTCCCTTTTATCATCCGCCAGATTTAAAAACAAATTTGTAACACCAAGCACGCTGTTATTATCCAATGCCACTGACATGGCCAAAATGACCCTACTGAATACATCAACCATAAAGTATACAATCGGTCTTCCAATACTCTGGTTAGGGTTCAATTCGGAAACCAGGGATACATCCGCTTCGCATGCGTCTATTTCGACCATATCGCCAGGTCCTTTGACACCTTCCATAATATCTGATAGAAGCAGACGCTTATCGTTTCTTACTTCTGCCTTAGAGGTTTTTATCACAGCTTTCTCTTCTTCGCTGAGGTGTTTCTGCACATAATAATAAAATTGCCGGAAAGTTGGACGTTCAAACACCGGAAGTAATATCATAGTTGGCACACCATTTACCATTTCCGTCTTTGTAAAATGCTTATTGTTCATTTTTTCATATACAGATTTCAAGGTTTTTTGACGCCCGGATTTATAGTCCTTTAATGCCTCTTGAAAATATCCTTCTATGACATCATCTATGATTACCCCGCTATCTTCGAAGTAATCTGATTTTCTTCCCGGTTTGTTTTGAAACTCATAAACTTTACCTTTATTGTGACCAAGAAAGCGCTTATCCATCAAAGAACTTTTATCCATTCCACTTTGTAGATATTTTCTTAAACATTCCCAAAAAGCTGTCTTCTTGATTCCTGACTGCAAAATAATTTCATTTAATTCAGGCTTTGATTTCTTACTTGATAGACCAATAAACTCCGGCTCATATAATTTAATGACAGACTGCATTGCTTTTAATTTTACTTCAAATATTTCTTTTCTATCTAAATCACTTAAATACCAGTCATCAACAACAAGTCTTGTGTCATCTTTCATAATCTCAATATCATGTGAAGTTATTAATGGTGCTAGAATATAAATAGTACAAGTCAAAATGAGAATTCCTTATAAGAAAAATCATGGTACAATGTAGGTACCGCACTGAAGGAGGATCTCATTATGGCAAAGCACTATGACAAACAATTTAAGCTGGATGCAGTCCAGTATTATCATGATCACAAGAACTTAGGACTGCAAGGCTGTGCTACAAACTTAGGAATCAGTCAGCAGACATTATCACGCTGGCAGAAAGAACTGCGTGAAACAGGTGATATTGAAAGCCGTGGTTCCGGTAACTATGCTTCTGATGAAGCAAAAGAAATCGCACGATTAAAACGAGAATTACGAGATGCACAGGATGCCCTTGAAGTATTAAAAAAAGCAATCAACATTCTGGGAAAATGACGGAAGCCATTTATCTCGAAGTTAAGGAGATGGCAGAAACTGCCCATAAGGCAAAACGCCGGGTTTCTGTCTCCGGAATGTTGAAACATCTTGGCGTTTCTCGTTCTGGTTATCATGCATGGCTAAAACGTGTTCCTTCTAATACAGAAAAAAGACGTGAAGCCGTAAAAGCTAAAATTCAGGATATTTACGATGAATCAAAACAGAATTATGGTGCCCCTAAAATCACCAAAGAATTACGTAAATCAGGAGAAATCATCTCCGAACGTACTGTTGGTAAATATTACAGATTGTGGTGCAGCATGCATAGCAACGATATGCAAACAAAATGGATACAAAATTAGCATTACTAGAATTCGTGAAGTAGCAGGCACAGATAAACAGGGCACAAATGTGTATGGTGTAATTAAGGCAGCAGAACATTTTGGATTTAGCGCAAAGGGGTAAAGGAGTAAAATGAGTTTTTAGATGAGGAATGTGGTACATTGATAATCGAATAGTACTAAAGTGATATAGGTGTATTATATTCTATAATCACGACATGGGAAACCAAAGTCGGGCGGCTTACCCTCTTTTACGGAGGGGCGAACCCTCCAGACGAAAGAAAGGAGGGCGATGCTGATGTATGTTACATATTCTGATCTGATTCAGTTATTAATATTCATTGTTGCCCTTGTAGGTCTTTGTTACGAGATTTTCAAGGATAAACGAAAATAGCCGCCATTACTGCAATAATGACGGCTTAGTGTAAATTAAGCATTTAATTATTGGGTAGCCGCTTGTGGTTTCCCTTTTTGTATTTTCAATATAGCACATTTCAAGAGCTTCTTCAAGTGTCACCTAGCTTTTTTCTTTTACTAATGCTATAATCGTTACTGTTCACTTCATAAAAGAAAGGACAACAGTACATGAAAGTTTTGATATTGTCTTGTAACACAGGAGAAGGGCATAATTCTGCCGGGAAAGCCATAAAGGAATATATAGAAAGTCATGGGGATCAGGCAGAGTTTATTGATCTGATGATGCTGAGTGGCAAAAAGACATCGAATGCTGTAGGAGGCTTATATGTTAATGTGGTAAAGCATTGTCCGCACCTTTTTGGGCTGGTATATCGGCTTGGGAGGCTGATTTCTTCGGCGAAGCGGAAATCACCGGTTTATTTTGCGTGTGCAAGATTGGGTAAAAAATTGAAACAATATTTGGAAAATAAAGACTTTGATATAATTGTGACACCGCATTTGTATCCGGCGGAGACATTGACGTGGATGAAGCGAAAAGGAATTTTGAGGCAGAAGACCGTTGCGATTGCGACCGATTACACAAGTATTCCATTCTGGGAGGAGACCGAGTGTGATTATTATGTGATTCCGCATGAAGACTTGATAAATGAATTTGTATCAAGGGGTATTCCGAGAGAAAAACTGCTCCCTTGGGGGATTCCGGTCAGAGAAAAGTTTGGCAGGAGATTGGGCGGGAAAAAAGCCAGAGAAATCTGTCAGCTGCCTCAAGACGGCTTGATTTATCTTGTAATGAGTGGAAGTATGGGATTTGGAAAGATCCAGATTTTTGTGCTGGAGCTTGCGAGAAGACTGAAAGAAAATGAAAGAGATTGTTGTAATCTGTGGGAATAATAAGAAACTGGAAGAGACTTTAAAAAGAGAACTTAGAAGGGATAGAAGGGTACGCATCCTTGGTTTCACAGAGCAGGTGGCAGAGTACATGGAAGCGTGTGACGTCATTTTTACGAAACCCGGGGGGATTAAAGCAGTACGGAAGCAGCGGTGAGCAGAATTCCGATCATCCACACAAATCCAATTCCGGGATGTGAGAATCGGAATCTGGAATTCTTCGAGGAACGGCATATGTCAATTGGGCGAAAGAGTTTCTTTGGACAACTGAGGGCTGGACAGAAGATTTTGGAGAAAGAAAGATTGCGCCGTGACATGATTCGTGCTCAGGAGATTAACAGTAAGCCGATGGCGACAGAGAAGATTTATCATCATCTGAAGAAGCTATCTGGTGAGGAATAGGAAGTGAAGAAAAGATGACAACACAATATTTGTTTTATATTCTTTTTGGATATTTGTCTGGGAGTGTATTATATGGATATTTACTTCCCAAATATATAAAGAAGATCGATGTCACAAAAGAAAGTCCGGATCAGAATCCGGGGGTGGCAAATGCATTTCTCTGCGCTGGAGCACCGATAGGATTCTGTGCATTGATGCTGGAACTTCTGAAGGGATATCTGCCGGTGCATGCGGCAATGCATGTGTTAAATCCGCGACACCTTATTTTTGGTTTGGTGTTGGCTGCACCGGTTCTCGGGCATGCGTTTCCGTTTTGGAATCCGAAGATGGGAGGAAAGTCAATTGCAGTATCATTTGGAGTATTGCTCGGGTTAGTCCCTTATTGGAGACCGGTTTTGATTTTGGCGGTATGTTATTTGATGTTTTCTATTGTGATTGTCATTCGGCCTCACTTTTTCCGGTCTGTTGTCACATTCGCAATTTTCTGGGGAATGGTGATAATCAAGAGGGGACCGCTTGGAATCACAGCTGGAACAGGGATTTTGTCCTTTGTAGTGATTTGGAAGCATCTTGTAAAGTATCAAAATGAGCGTTTGGAAATTACATTTCCAGGCAGACAGGAGAAAGTATGAATATAGAGAATATAATATTTGATGTTGATGGGACGCTGTGGGACTCTACAGGTGAGGTCGCGAAGGCGTGGAATCTTGCGGTGAAAGAGCTTGGTATTGAATGTGAGGAGATTACCTCGGATACGCTTAAACGAGAGTTTGGAAAGCCGATGAATGTGATTGCCGATCATTTATTTCCGAGTGCAAGTGCAGCGGAAAAAGAACGGGCATTGGAACTGTGCTGCATGTATGAACATGAGGTGTTGGAGCGATGCGAGGAGAACTTGTTGTATCCGGGTGTGAAAGAGACGATTCAGGAGTTAGCAAAGACACATAAAGTCTGTGTGGTCAGCAATTGCCAATCAGGGTATATTGAGCTGTTTTTGAAAAAGAATCAACTGGAACAGTATGTGTTGGATACGGAGTGCTATGGTGACACAAAGAAGAGTAAGGGTGAGAATATCCGTCTCGTAATAGAAAGGAATCATCTTCAAAACTGCGTCTATGTGGGAGATACGGAGGGGGACTGTGAGGCGGCAAAAGCAGCAGGAATTCCATTTATATTTGCAGCATATGGATTTGGAAATGTAGAGACATTTGACAAAGAAATCAGAGATGTGAGAGAATTGTTAGAAATACTATAGGAAAATGGCGCAAAATAGGTTATACTATAAGGAATAGTGAAAATAAAGGAGTTTTGGTTATGGAATTAGTAACAGTCAAAGAGCTTTATAAGCATCGGGAACAATATTTAGACAAAGAAATTACAGTGGGCGGCTGGATTCGCAGTATCAGAGATTCAAAGACATTTGGATTTATTGTTGTAAATGACGGAACATTTTTTGAGACACTGCAGGTTGTTTACCATGATACAATGGAGAATTTTGCAGATATATCTAAGTTAAATGTAGGTGCGGCAATTATTGTAAAAGGAACACTTGTAGCAACACCGCAGGCAAAACAGCCGTTTGAGATTCAGGCAACAGAAGTTGTGGTAGAAGGAGCGTCAGCACCGGATTATCCGCTTCAGAAAAAGCGTCACAGCTTTGAATATTTAAGAACAATCTCACATTTGCGTCCGAGAACAAACACGTTTCAGGCAGTATTTAGAGTACGTTCTTTGATCGCATATGCAATTCATCAGTTCTTTCAGGAAAGAGGGTTTGTGTATGTACACACACCAATCATTACAGGAAGCGACTGTGAAGGTGCCGGAGAGATGTTCCGTGTGACAACATTGGATATGGAGAATATTCCGAAAAACGAAGATGGAACTGTAGATTACAGTCAGGATTTCTTTAATAAAGAGACAAGCCTTACAGTGAGCGGACAGTTGAATGGTGAGACATATGCGCAGGCATTCCGCAATATCTATACATTTGGTCCGACATTCCGTGCAGAGAATTCGAACACTACACGTCATGCGGCAGAATTTTGGATGGTAGAACCGGAGATTGCATTTGCAGATTTAGACGATAATATGATGCTTGCAGAGGCGATGTTAAAATACATCATCAACTATGTATTAGAGAACGCACCGGAAGAGATGAATTTCTTCAACTCATTTGTAGATAAGGGCCTTTTGGATCGTCTGCACAATGTGGCAAGCTCTGATTTTGCACGTGTGACCTATACAGAGGCAATTGAAATATTAGAAAAGAACAATGACAAATTTGATTATAAAGTATCGTGGGGAGCAGATTTACAGACAGAACATGAGCGTTACCTTACAGAAGAGGTTTACAAACGTCCTGTGTTTGTAACAGATTATCCGAAGGATATCAAGGCATTTTACATGAAGATGAACGATGACAATAAGACAGTGGCTGCTGTTGACTGTCTTGTTCCTGGAATCGGTGAGATCATCGGCGGAAGTCAGAGAGAAGATAACTACGAAAAACTCTTGGCGCGTATGAATGAGATGGGCTTGAAACCGGAAGAGTACCAGTTCTATCTGGATCTTAGAAAATATGGTTCTACAAGACATGCCGGATTCGGACTTGGATTTGAACGCTGTGTAATGTACTTAACAGGAATGTCGAACATCAGAGACGTTTTACCATTCCCAAGAACAGTGAATAACTGCGAATTATAAGAGGATTGAGATTGGGGACGGGGGAAAGTATTCTCCCGTCCTTTTTTAATAATCAGAAAGGGAGAAAAGCATGAATATATTAGTAGTAGATGATGAAAAAGAGATTGCGGATGTCATTGCATTGTATCTGCAAAATGATGAATATCAGGTACATAAGTTCTATACAGGAGAAGAGGCATTAAACTGCATTGAGACCACGAAGATTGATTTGGCGCTGCTGGATGTGATGCTGCCGGATATTGACGGGTTTGAGATTTTAAAAAGAATACGTGAAAAATATACATTTCCGGTGATTATGCTGACTGCGAAAGTGGATTACATGGACAAGATTACCGGATTGACTCTAGGAGCGGATGATTATATTCCAAAACCATTCAACCCGCTGGAACTTGTTGCCAGAGTGAAAGCGCAGCTTCGGCGTTATACACAGTACAACGATGGAGGAAAGATAGAAGGCGATGTAATTGATTTTGCAGGAGTGCTGCTGAACAGAACATCTCACGAGTGCATTTTTAATGAGCGTTCGCTGACATTGACACCGATTGAGTTCGATATTTTATGGCTTCTCTGTGAGAATCGTGGCAAAGTGATTAGCTCAGAGGAGCTGTTTCGAAAGGTTTGGAAAGAAGAATATTATAAAAACAGCAACAATACGGTGATGGTGCACATCAGGCATTTGCGGGAAAAAATGAGTGGACCGACAGGAAAGTCGGATTTCATCAAGACCGTCTGGGGAGTGGGATATAAAGTTGAAGAATAAATATCGAAAATTAAAATTAAGTATTTTGTTGCAGACTGTTTTCGTGACAGCGCTCACGATTTTGGTAGGAGGATTTATTCTCGAATATTTTCTGGAAGACTCTTCGAACGATCTCGTAAAACTGCTGACATCTGTTCATGTGCAGGAGGAAAGTGCGAGACACTGGTATTGGAGGGTAATAGGAAACAATAAGGACTTCTTTCTTGTGATTGGATTTTTGTGTCTGTTTTCTTTATTTTTTTATGCGGCATTATCAAAAATGGTAAAATATCTGAATCAGGTGGAGACCGGGATCGATAACATCGTTTTGGATTCGGCAGATTCTATTCATATGATCACGGAATTGAAGCCGATTGAGACAAGGCTTAATGAGATCAAGCAGATTTTGAAAAAGCAAGAGCAGGAAGTGATTGAGGGAGAGAAAAAGAAAAATGACCTGATTGTATTTCTGGCACATGATTTAAAAACACCGCTCACTTCAATTGTAGCGTATCTGACGATGCTTGACAGTTATCAGGACATGCCGGAGGAAGAACGACAGCGGTATACACATATTGCATTGGAGAAATCCATCAGACTTGGGGAGCTGATCAGTGAGTTTTTCGAGATTACAAAATTTAATCTGCAAGATATCGTGTTAGAGCCGGTGGAGCTGAATCTTTCAATGATGCTCGAACAGCTTGCCGATGAATTATACGGAGTGCTGAGGGAGAAAAATTTGACTTGTGAGGTTGAGGCGGCTGAGGATATGGTAGTTTATGGAGATGCAGATAAGCTGGCAAGAGTATTTGACAATATCTTGCGAAATGCGGTGTCTTATTGCTATCCGAATACAAAGATTCGGATTCAGGCAGAGATGACAGAAGAAGGGAATCGTATTGTATTTTCCAATAGAGGGAAACAGATACCAAAGGAACAGTTGGGGACAATCTTTGAAAAGTTTTATCGTTTGGATGAGGCGAGACATAGTACGACCGGAGGTGCAGGACTTGGACTTGCCATTGCAAAAGAGATTGTAGAGTTACATGGAGGTACTATTTGGGCAGAAAGCGATGACAAGGAGACACGTTTTATTGTGACACTTCCGAATAAAGAAGAAGGGGAGAAAGAGGATGAAATTCATTCATATAGCGGACGTCCATCTAGGGGCAGAACCAGAAGGTTTAAAATCAGGCAGTAAAAGCAGAGGGCAGGAGATATGGGATAGTCTGGAACAGATTATTCATATATGCGAGTGGGAAGAAATCGATCTATTGCTGATTGCAGGAGATTTGTTTCATCGGCAGCCATTGAAAAAAGAGCTGAAAGAGCTGAATTATTTATTTTCAAAATTGACGAAGACGAAAGTTGTATTTATAGCAGGAAACCATGATTTTCTAAAACCGGATTCTTATTATCTCACTTTTCGGTGGGATGAGAATGTGTATCCTTTATTGAACGGGCATATGGGCAGTGTGGAGTTTAAAGATTTAAAGACAAGAGTTTACGGACTGAGTTATTATCGGAAAGAGATTACAGAGGGGCTTTATGATCGGGCAAAAGCACCCGGAAAGCAGAAATATGAGATTTTACTTGCACATGGCGGAGACGAGAAGCACATTCCGTTCAAAAAAGAAGTGTTGAGTAATCTCGGATACAGCTATATTGCTTTGGGGCATATTCATAAACCGCAGACATTGGTGGAAAATCAGATTTTGTATGCGGGGGCGCTAGAGCCAATCGACAAAAATGACACTGGAAAGCATGGATACATCCGTGGAGAGGTGACGGAAAAAGGCGTGAAAGCAGAATTTGTTCCGAGTGCAAAAAGAGAGTACATGCATCTGCCAGTTGAAGTAGGGAAAAATATGACAAATGGTTTTGCAAGAGAAAAGATTCGGGAAATGATTCAGATAAATGGGATTGAGAATATTTACAAATTTATTTTAACAGGCTTTCGAGATGCAGATATCACGTTTGAACCTGAGACTCTGAAAGGTTATGGGAATGTTATTGAGATTGTAGATGAGACAAAACCATCGTATGATTTTGACAGATTATTGGAGGAGAACAAAGGAAATCTCTTGGGAAGATATATTGAGAGTCTGAGAGAATGTGAGGATGGCAGTGTAGCACACATGGCATTGTACGAAGGAGTACAGGCGCTGCTGGATACGAAGAGGAGTTGACTATGGAGATAAGGGAACTTTATTTGAGAAATTTTGGAAAGTTCTCAGGAAAAAAGATTGTGCTGAAAGATGGAATCAATCTTTTTTATGGGGAGAATGAGTCTGGGAAGACAACGATTCACACGTTTATAAAAAGTATGCTGTTCGGGCTGGAGCGCGGAAGAGGAAGGGCATCGGTAAACGATACGTTCAGCATCTATGAACCGTGGGAGAATCCGAATTATTATTCCGGGACACTTCGTTTTGAAAGCGGAGGAAAGAATTTTTTACTGGAGCGAAATTTTGATAAATATTCCAAAAGTGCAAGGCTGATCTGCGAGGATGACGGCGAAGAATTTTCGCTGGAGCACGGGGATTTAGAGATGATATTGAATGGACTGGACGGCTCGAACTATGAAAATACAGTAGCGATTGGTCAGATGAAGGTGGAGCCGAATCAAAGCCTTGCAGTGGAAATTCAAAACTATGCGACAAATTATTATTCGACTGGGAACAGCGATATTGATCTGGATGGGGCATTGAACCGACTGAACAAAAAAAGAAAGAAGTCGAGGGTGAGATTCGTAAGTCCTTACAGGAAAAACAGCAGAGACGATATGCGATAGAGCAGGAGACGACGTATCTTTGGCGTGATATCCACAAACTGGAACAGGAGATTGAGGAAGCGGACAGCAAAATCAGCAAAGAGGAAGCGCGTGTGAGGGAAGAGTGCAGAAAATACGAAGAGGAAGGCAGATGGAGAGTATCTCCGATCAAAGTTGCAGCGATGGCAGCGATTCTTGTGGCAGTGTTCATTATTTTTCACAGACCGTGGAATTATCTTGTGATGATTGTTCTTTTGCTCGCTGAGGGCATGTATGTGTGGAACCGAATCAAAGAAGGTAAAAAGAAGCCGAAAAGTGAGATGGAGGAAGAGCAGAAAAAGGTATTGGATAAGCTGTTGTGGCAGAAAGAACATTTGCAGGGAGAGTTAAAAGAAAAGCAGATTCAGTACGGAAATGTACAGGAGCAGCTGAGCGAACTTGACGAGGCAGGCGATGACTACAAAAAACAGGATATGAAAAAACGGGCGCTGGAGCTTGCCTCAGAGTGTCTGACGGAGTTATCAAAAGATGTACACAAGGAGCTTAGCGTGAAATTAAATGAAAAGGCATCTGCGATTCTCTCTGAGATCACAGGTGGGAAATATACGATGCTTTTAATTGATGAAAAGCTGAAAATGAGCCTTTATACCGGAGAACGGAAAATCGGAATTGAGCAGGTGAGCCGCGGAACGATCGAACAGATTTACTTTGCACTTCGCATGGCGGCAAGTGAACTATTGCACGAAGAAGAGTATCCGGTTATATTGGATGATACATTCGTGTTTTATGATGACCAAAGGCTTGAAAATACGATGAAATGGCTTGCAGAGCATAAAAAACAGGTGTTGATTTTCACCTGTCAGAAAAGAGAACAACAAATATTAGAAAAGTTAGGAATAGGAGAGAAAAATTATGTCAATGAAAATTAACCATCAATTATGCAGCCCGGAAACACTGAAAAAAGAGTACCCAATGGCGGACTCACTGAAAGCATTAAAAGAAAAAAGGGATGAGGAGATCAAAGCGATTTTTGCAGGAGAATCTGATAAATTCATCGTATTGATCGGTCCTTGTTCGGCGGACAATGAAGATGCAGTGTGTGAGTATGTAGGTCGCCTTGCGAGAGTGAATGAGCAGGTGAAAGATAAATTGATGATCATTCCGCGTGTTTACACAAACAAACCGCGTACAACAGGGGAGGGGTATAAAGGAATGCTCCATCAGCCGATCCCGGATGAAGCGCCGGATCTTTATGGAGGGATCATCGCAATCCGCAAGATGCATCTCCGTGTTATTCAGGACTATGGTTTTACATGTGCCGATGAGATGCTCTATCCGGAAAACAGAAGCTACCTGGACGATATTCTCTCTTATGAAGCAATTGGCGCCCGCTCCGTGGAAGACCAGCAGCACAGACTGACAGCGAGTGGAATGGATATTCCGGTCGGTATGAAAAACCCGACGAGCGGTAGACTTTACGGTGATGCTGAACTCGATTGTGGCAGCACAGGCAGGGCACAATTTCAGTTTACAGAGGATATGATGTGACAACAGAACGGAAATCCATATGCACATGCGATCCTTGCGCGGCGGTGTGGACAAGTACGG
>ENA-OQKD01000032-OQKD01000032.1-human-gut-metagenome-genome-assembly--contig:-NODE-32-length-36455-cov-4.077048_pt1 | contig 36455 bp, 30 predicted proteins | sample MGYA00242775_ERZ504792 | MGnify/ENA primary metagenome ERZ504792 (study PRJEB26092, sample SAMD00036401) | human gut metagenome | host: Homo sapiens | study: EMG produced TPA metagenomics assembly of...
GTTAAGAGAATCCATTCGTCTAAATTCTCTTAACTCTTCTTACTCTCTCATTTCTTCAGCAGTCTGCTATGCGTTTCTATGAGATTCTCTCAAAACCACCTTGCATCCCATCTTTATTTCTTTATGTATCGATACCTCATCTGATTCCATCAGATCCACCAACATCTTCGCAGATTCCATTCCACTCGTTTTATAAAAGAAATGTACCGTCGTCAGTTTAGGTTCAATAATTTTCCCAAGGGAACTGTCTCCCATTCCGGCAACCTGAACTTGCTGCGGAATCTGATATCCGTTTTTCTTTAACCAGTTTACCGCCCCCACTGCCATAGTGTCTGTGGCACAGATAAGAGTATCTATATCCGGATGTTCACGAAACAGTTCTTCCGCCATTTCATATCCTGATTCCATAGTAAACGCTCCACACTTCACACACTCAGTTTTTAATTTTATCTTATTTTTATTAAGAATCTCTTCTACCCCGGACATTCTTTTTCTTCCGACTGCTTCATCCTTATCTGTAACTGTTATATACCCGAATTTCCTTCCGGTCTTTATCATCTGTTCAGTGAGGCTCATTGCCGCTTTATAATCATCCTGATAAATACACGGATACCCCTCCAGATGCTGCCCAAGCACAACAATCGGAACCTTATACTCCTTGAGCATATCCCGATGCTGTTTCGTCAGGATTGTTGCAATAAAAACTAACACCATCTACCTGATTATCTTTAAACAGTGAAAGATATTTCAGTTCTTCTTCAATGCTGTTATTCGTATTCGCCAGTATAAGTTGATAGCCCTGCTTCGTAAGTATATCACTGATTCCGGCAACTTCTCTGCTGATTGTGTTAGAATCGATCTTAGGCAAAATAACCCCGACCAGTTTTGTTTTCTTTGTACGCAGCATCTGCGCCTGTGAAGATGGCTGATACCCCGTTTCTTCAATAACCTGCCGAATGATCTTCTTCTTTTCTTCACTGACATAACCATTATTTAAATATCTGGAAACTGTAGCTCTGGAGACCCCTGCCAGTTTTGCTATCTCATTAATGTTCATGCAAAAGCTCCCTTTCACTCTGTCTTATGTTCTGTTTTGCATGTTTTCTTTTGAAAACATTTTTATTACTGTACATGATTTTTTTCATTATACTACAGATATCCATTTTGTTGCAAATATCAAAACTTTATACTCTGTTGCATGTCAGTCTTCGTTACTGTTCACATACCACTATACCTCGAGGTGTTTTGGCATGTATATGCCAGAATTCCGAGACATACTGCACAAATTTATGCGATTAGCATAAATATTATGCATCACAAATCGTATTACTGGGCACGGAATGCACAGTAAGCATTCTTGTACAGTAATCTTCTGTAATGTCATGAAATGCGCGCCACAAAAAATGTGACGCGCATTACTTAGATCTCGTAAGTATTACGGAAGATATGCAATAGGATCAATTGGTTCTCCATCTTTTTTCATTCCAAAATAAAGGTTTGTGCCCTCTGTACTGTAATATTTTGTCGGCTGTGCAATATATCCGATTGTTGTTCCTTTTTTGACTGTGTCTCCTTCTGAAACAGCCAAATCTGTGAGCTGTCCATAAACAGCCTGATATCCATTGCCAAGCTCCATTGTCACAGTTGTACCTGTCTGCGCATCCTGTTCTATAGAATAAACTGTACCATTAACAGCAGCAACAACCGGTGCTCCCTCTACTGCTCCGACAGCAATGGCCGGGCTTAATTTGTACTGATCAAGAGTTGGAAAATAAGTAGTCTGATCCATACTGTAGTCCAACAGAATATTTCCATTTACTGGCCACTCCATTAATGTATCTTCTGAAAAGTTCACTAAAGGAAGGTTAATTGCAGATGCCGAAACATCCGTAGTTTCACCCACAGCATTATCTGTTTCACCCTGAACACCTTCACCTATACTGCCGCTATTATTCTTATCCACATCTGCGGAAGCTTCAGCTTCACCATTATCCACATTATTTGAGTTTATCTCCCCATTTAAGTTAACTTCTGTATTTTCATCACTGTTTCCAGCCCCTGATGTCAATTCTGTATCATTCAGGTTCCCTTCATCTTCTGATAACGACCGATTTTCCGATTCAACTTTGTCTGTTCCTGCATCCACCATAGACTGATCATCTGTATTTTCACTTTGAACAGTGTTCTCTGCCTGTTTCTGAGGCTCTTCTTTGATCGGAGATGTCCCCAGCTGATATACAGTAATTCCCAGTGCTGCTACGGCTGCCAGCCCAACTGTGTTAGCAATAATTCGCGTAACTCTGTTATTCATCATATTCCTTTCACCTCTATCTTCATCTTCATATCTATAGGGTGTCCAGAATACAATAAACTATTCAAAAATTTTCTAATTTTCTTATATTCATCTATACAGACACAGCATTACATATTCTTAATAACTGTATCTATTCTTTGAATCTTCATCTCCGGAAAATAATATTCCAACATTTCCTCTGCAGTACCTGATTCTTTTGCCAGTTCATTACCTCCATACTGTGAAAATCCTATTCCATGTCCTCTTCCCTTACATAAGAACCGTACCTGCTTTCCCATTTCCTGAATTGTAAAATTTGCAGAAGTAAGCCCCATTCCTTTTCGAAAGGCTTCTCCCTCCAGCAATTTCCCATCTGCAAGAAGCTGCGTAACATACCCAGCACTGTCTCTGGACTCTATTTCTAATCTTTTTGGAAGTATATTTTTATTTATATATTTTTTCATTGTGCAACAAAATGAATCTTAAACTGTTTTTCTATTTACTCTGATTTCACGTAGCCAGTATATCATAATCATTTTAGAAAATCACCCCTGTATATTCCGTTTGACATCCGATACCCGATACACTATTATACAGACATATGATATACAAATAACCGCACAAAGGAGTACCTTATGCCCAACATAAAACTAACCCTTCAATACGACGGAACACGCTATTTAGGATGGACACGTCCTGCCGCAGACGGATACGCGAAAACGATTTCATATCGCATTTCTTCTGTTTTACAGAAAATGACCGGTGAAGACATCACTCTTTTTGCCGGCGCTAAAACAGCGCCCGGAGTCCACGCACTCTGTCAGACAGTCAACTTTCACACAGAGTCTCCTTTTTCCGATACATATTTTTTATCAAAGCTTAACGAATATCTTCCGAAAGATATTCACATCTTAAGTTCCGAAATTGTTTCTGATCGTTTCCGATCAGATTTAAACGCAGTCTCCAGAACTTATTTGTACCGCATCTGTACCGCCCCTGTCCAAAACATATTCACAAGAGCCTACACGGCAAATATACCGGAAATCATCTCGGAATCAGAAGTTGCCGCCATAAGAAAGGCGGCTGATTCTCTCGTCGGAGTCCATGATTTTCGTTCCCTTTCAGGAGTAAAAAGAAAAAAGGAACAGTCAAAGAAATATTTGACATTTCCGTTTCCCACTCCAAAGAAACCGAAAACGACAGCTTTTCGCTTCTTACGATCAAAATCTGTGCAAATGATTTTCTGTACCTGATGCCGGAGCACATCATTGAATTTCTCATAAAAAAGGGAGTGGATAAAGAAGTACGCTGCAATCCGGCAGGACTTCTCCTCCACTCCATTACCTATCCCGATTCATGTTCCGTTCCCTCTGCCGGGTCCAAGCAGGTTTAAAAAAGCATCGCAACTGTATGAACTGCGAATGCCGCAAGCCATGCGATCACACATTGGCCGATGACAACAAAAAACGCCCATTTTCCGCCAAGCTCCCGCTTGATCGATGCAACCGCAGCCACACAGGGAGTATACAACAGGCAAAATACGAGAAGCGCCGCAGCTCCTGCCGCCGTGATCGTTCCAAGAAGCGCTTCCGTAGTGCCGAACAACACCGTCAGCGTCGAGACAACACTTTCTTTTGCCATAAATCCGGTTACAAGCGCCGTCGATATACGCCAGTCCCCAAACCCAAGCGGTGCGAAAACCGGTGAAAGAGCTCCCGCGATCATTGCCAAAATACTGTCCTTTGAATCTGTCACCATATTCAGGCTTGTATCAAAGCTTTGCAAGAACCAGATCACGATCGTCGCCGCGAAAATAACCGTAAAAGCTCTCTGAAGAAAATCTTTCGCTTTTTCCCACAATAACTGTCCGACATTTTTCATTCCCGGAAGACGGTAATTCGGAAGTTCCATAACAAACGGAACAGGCTCCCCTTTAAACATCGTTCCTTTAAACAAAAGGGCCATGATAATTCCCATAACAATACCAAGAACATACAATCCGATCATCACAAGCGCGGCATAGTCCGGAAAAAATACAGCCGAAAAGAATGCATAGATCGGAAGCTTTGCCGTACAGCTCATAAACGGAGTCAGCAAAATCGTCATTTTCCTGTCTCTTTCCGACGGAAGCGTTCTGCTCGCCATCACCCCGGGAACGGTACATCCGAACCCGACCAGCATCGGCACGATACTTCTTCCCGACAATCCAAGCTTACGAAGCAGCTTATCCATAATAAAAGCTACTCTTGCCATATATCCGCTGTCTTCCAGCAAAGATAAGAAGAAAAACAATGTAACGATGATCGGCAGGAAACTAAGGACTCCTCCCACACCGTTAAAAATCCCGTCAATAACGAGGGAATGAACCGCCGTATTGACCCCCGCGGATGTCATCGCCTGATCTGTGATTTCTGTCAAGTATCCGATTCCCGTTTCCAAAAGCGACTGTAATCCCGCTCCGATCACGTTAAATGTCAGCCAGAATACAATTCCCATAATCGCGATAAAGGCCGGGATTCCCGTATATTTTCCCGTCAGTATGCGGTCGATCCGTTTACTCCTGAGACGCTCTTTACTCTCATGCGGTTTTACAACCGCCGTCTCACACACTTCCGTTATGTAAGAGAATCGCATATCGGCAACGGCTGAAGCTCTGTCAAAACCGCTCTCCTCTTCCGTCTGAACAACGATGTGCTCGAGCATTTCTTTTTCATTCCGGCTTAAATCCAATTTCTCGGTAATCTTTTTATCGCCTTCCATGATCTTGCTTGCCGCAAACCGAAGAGGGATTCCGGCTTTTTGTGCGTGATCATCGATCAAATGCATGACTGCATGAAGTCCTCTGTGGATCCCGCTTTCCGTATCCGCACAAAAATCCTGTTTTTGAGGACTTTCCTGATACTTTGCCACATGCACCGCATGTTTCACAAGCTCTTCGATTCCCTCTCCTTTGGCAGCGGAGATCGGTACAACCGGAACACCGAGAAACTCTTCCATTTCATTTACATGAACGCTTCCCCCGTTTTCCCTCAATTCATCCATCATGTTCAATGCAACGACCATAGGCATATCTAACTCCATCAACTGCATCGTTAAATAGAGATTCCTCTCCATATTCGTTGCATCGACGATATTAATGATTCCTTTCGGCTTTTCATTTAACAAAAATTCTCGTGTAACAATCTCCTCACTGCTGTAAGGAGACATAGAATAAATTCCCGGAAGGTCTGTGATTAATGTATTTTTGTACCCTTTGATCACGCCGTCCTTGCGGTCTACGGTAACGCCCGGAAAATTTCCGACATGCTGCGAAGCCCCTGTCAACTGATTAAACAACGTCGTCTTTCCGCAATTTTGGTTTCCTACCAGGGCAAACGTCAACGTCTCATCATCCTTAAGCGGATTTTCTGTTTCTTTCTTATGGTACTTTCCGCCTTCACCGTATCCGGGATGTGCAGAACGTTTCACCTTGTTCCGTCTTTCTTTCTCTTTTTCTTCTGACTTTATTTCTTTTACTTCTATTTTCTCTGCATCATCCAAACGGATCGTCAGCTCATACCCATGTATTTTCAACTCGATCGGATCGCCCATAGGCGCATATTTTACGTACTGTCACTTCTGCGCCCCGTACTCAATCCCATATCCAGAAAATGTTGTCTGAGTGCTCCGCTTCCTCCGACAGATAAGATAATTCCTTTCTGTCCGATGCCAAGTTCTTTCAATGTCATAATCTTCACTCCTCATCTTTTAGTAAGCGTCAACTAACATTATAACAGTAAAAACCTTAAATTGCGAGATTTTTTTCAAATTATATAATTCGGAATAAGTTCTCATTTTATCTACATATTTTATAGTTTTTTGTCACTTTTTAATAAACTTCTGGTATAATTAATCTATATATAACCGTATATAACCAACATATAAGTTTATGCAATGATCAAGAGGAACGTTTCATGAAAACATACAAAAAAAACAATACCGATTCGATCGGATCACTGTCTTTGTCCGATTCGATCTTATCAGGCGCAACTATCACATCACAGCCGGCAGGATACACATTTCCGCATCATCTGCACTCTACAATAGAGATTTATCGTATCATATCAGGCGAATGTCTTATGGATGTCCAGTCGGAAACACTTCACTGCACAAAAGGCGATTTTATTATGATACTGCCGAATATCGTTCACTCTTTTTATCTGAACAAAAAATCTGACTGTACGTTTAAACACGTCCACTTTGATCCCAACATGTTTTCAAATATTATTTTAGAAAACGAAGGCGTTTATCCGATCACATTAATGCATGCAGTTTTATTTTCTTCGCATTTTTATTACCGTTTCTCGGCAGACGACGTAATCGACAGTACATTAGACAAGCTGATCAGCCTTTATACCGACTCTGACGGTCTGTTTCCGGCAGCCAATATTAACATTTCTCTGATCAACTTAATGCTGTACATATTGGATCACACAAAACCGGCCCATCATTTTTCAAACCCGCAGCTCCAGAACAGTTATGTTGCTTACACGCTGAATTATATTGCGGAGCATTATACCGAGAAGATCATACAGGAAGATATTGCGTCACAGCTTCATATTTCTGTTCGCTATTTAAGCAAACTGTTCAAGGCGCATATCGGAATCACTCTCTCCAGCTATATTAACGTATACCGAATCAATCATTCGATCAGCCTGATGCAAAATACAAAACTGTCACTGACCGAAATAGCGCTGCAGTCCGGATTTACAAATTCCCAGCACTATTCTAAAGTATTTCGTGACTGTGTAAATACAACGCCGTCACAATATCGCAAGTCTATATAGATCCTCATATGCCCAAAAGGCATGTTTTGAAATACAAAACAGGGAGTGGTTCATTTTTAACCGCTCCCTGCATTCATATTATAAATATGATATCTTTTTAACGATTTTTATTCCTTTTGAACATTACAGCCACAGCCGCCGACGCTGATATAAGAAGTCCGATCATCCATACAAATACGTTTGCATGATCTCCCGTCTGTACCGCACCCGGTTTTTCATTATTTTCCGGTGTCGAATCTTCCTTCTGTTCTTCAGCTTTCAATGTCTTAAACGTCACTTTTTCTGATTTAACAGATTCATTTCCGGCTGCGTCTACCGCCGTCACTTCTACAAAATATGTAGTCTCTGCTTTCAGATTTGTCAATCCGCAAGATGCTTCTGTAAGAAGTTCTTTGTTCAATTTTACACCGTCAACATATACGTTGTATCCTGCCGCTTCTTTTCCGTCCGCCGCGTTCTTCCATGATGCTTTTGCGCTTGTCTCGGTAATTTCCGAAACTTTTACGTCGACCGGAGCTTTCAATTCCGGAGTCGGTTCGGGATCCGGTTTCTCCTGCTCTTTCAAGTCTTTGATCGCTTTTTCAAGCGCTGTGTTCGCATCATTTACTTTTGTCTGATCTGCTTTCGGATCGCTGTTTACTTTCTGTGCGGCTGCCAAAGCTTCTTCAAGCGCTTTTAAAGACTCTTCCGTATACTTGTCTGTCTCTTCCAGAAGAGCGGATGCTCTTTCAATATTCGCCTTCAGCGCTTCTTTATCGACAACAACTTTCTTTACTGTTGTAAATTCAACTTTTTCTGATTTTGCCGACTCTTCTCCGTCTGCATCTATCGCTGTCACTTCTACAGAGTAAGTCGTTCCGTCTTTCAAGCTGCTTACGTTATATGTTGTCTCTGCAATAAGTTCTTCATTCACTTTTGTTCCGTCAACATATACGTTGTATCCTGTCGCTTCTTTTCCGTCCGTCGCATTCTTCCATGATACTTTTGCGCTTGTCTCGGTAACTTCCGAAACTTTCACGTCAACCGGAGCTTTCAATTCCGGAGTCGGTTCAGGTGCAGGTGTTCCGCCTTCGTTAAGATAAGTAATGATCGGTGTCACATGAACAGACGGATTTGTAGGATTTCCGTTTGAAATTGCCGCAACACGGATATAATCTCCGCGTTTCACTTCAATCTTATCAAACGCTTTCCAGTCTTTTGCCTGAACTTTACTCTGTTCAAGAATAACACTTTGCTTTTCTTCATCATTTACTAACAGTTTTAATGTTACTGTTCCGCCGCTGTTTCCGTTTTGTCTCAAATACGGCTCGTCATCTTTTACATGGAATGATACTATTCCGTCTTTCGGCACTCTATACGCCATAGCAGTAGAAATTCCTGTGCTCGGTGGAGCGGAAAGAAGACCGTGCGTTGCTTCTGTCGGTTTTGCGGAATGGCTTTGCTCGTCGATTCCCGGACCGTAGTATGTATTTACCATCCAGTTCGGATACTGACTGTCATACTCTTTTATCTCCGTCCACTCTCCTGATGCCGCTTTCTTCTGACCAAACCATACATTTCCCTGCTGCGGTCCTGCATAATCCAACGCCCAGTTATATGTATTTTTCTGCTTGATCGTGTAATCGTTCGTCTTACCGTCTTCCGCCGTGATCCTCATTGTCATGGCATCTGCGATATTTTCCTGATCTTTCAACGTTTTTTCACCGCTTACTACAGATACTTCCGCTGTTTCAGCCGCTTGAACATTTCCTTTCAGCTCGCCTGCCGTTGTCGGATTCTTCTCTGTAAACGGCACATAGATCGTTTTGTCTTTCACTTCATAATATGCAGACTTCAGTTTATTATCCGAACTTGCAACTACCGTATATACAACAGCCTCTTTTCCTTCACAGGAAACGGTTACTGTCATGCCGCCTTTAATGATATCTGCATTTTCCAACGGCTTGCCGTCTTTTGACTTAACAGTGATCGTCACTCCCGTATCTACAATCGAATCTTTGCAAAACTGTTCTACTGTTGTATTTTTCGGTATATCGCTGATCGTCTTTGATTCCTGATCGATTTGATAAACTACGGAACGAAGAACGAGATCTCCGATCACATCGCTTTCCGCAGCTCCGATTTCCGGCGTCGCCGTAACTGCATGTCCGAAGAAATCGTGATCGATTGAATAACCGTTACGGTCAATCACTACTTTTCCTTTATTGATCGCCGGCGAATTTTCCGCCAGTTTAAATCCATCAAAAACGGTTATTTCCGTCGGATCTTCATGCCGTCTTGCCTGTTTGTCTTCTGCAGCTTTTACCGGACCTGACGCTGCGTCTGCAAGAACCGGAGTTCCTTTTTCCACTTTCACAGCAGCCTTATCATCCGGATAAGAACTTACATTATAAAACAGATTGTTGGAATAAACTTTATTATTACGCGGATTCCAGTTTGTAATCTGCGCCGGCTGCTCTCCGTCAAAATAGAAAATATTGTTTTCCATCGTAACCGGGCCGGAATCTCTGTACCAGATCGACCGGATTCCTTCTTTGATCACAAATGTGTTATTGTACACCTGTGTATTTCCTGCGTTTCCTGCCGGATCAAGCGGTCCCATATCTTCATGTACGCTGATGTTATAACGGAACGTATTATTGATCGATTCGCCTCCGCAGAACATAATCGTACTTGCCGTATTTCCGTGGCTGTAATTATATTGATAATTTGTACCGTCTCCATAATCTGCATCCCACGGCTGTCCGTCTCCGTTTCCTTTTGAGGCATTTAACGTCTTAAAACATTCATTATATTGGAACACCGCATTTTTACATTTCCACGGCCAGATACCTGCCGCGACTCTTCCTCCTGTATGCGTCTTTCCGTTTGGATTTCCGTTTGCGTCAAGCTGTGGCTGCGGATCTGTATAATCTGTCGTATTAATCTGAGCCGCCGCATTTTCCGATACATTATACTGGATGACCGGTCTGTCGATATACATTGTCGTGATCGCGTCTCCGCCGACATTATTCAAATAATTGTTCTGGATCACAACGTCTGAGGACGCGTATGTTTTCATCGTCTCATCACTTAAAGCGCCGCCGTTGAATTTTGCCCATTCATATGTATATCCGACCGCAATTCCCCAACGGTTTACCGTATCAAGATAGCAGTTTTGTATCGTCACATCATTATATCTGGCAATTCCCGTCGCGCTCTCGTTCTCCGGCTTTTCAACAATAAAATAAATACCGCCGTTTGTCATATGTTTATTGTAAACATTGCCTGTCACATCATGGATATACAGATCGTTCAATACGATATGGTCAACCGTTCCTTTGTTTTTTGCAACTCCGGCAACGCCTGTCCTGTCCATGCATTCCGCGTCATTGTATTTATAATTTTTATCTTTCTCTGCATCTGTTGCGGAATCCCGGTCATTTGTAATCTCCAGTCCTTCGATTTCGATATATTCTACATCTTTCAGCAAAATAGACGAAGATACTGTTCCGTGCCACTTATGGTTCTGATTGTCAAGTTTGTGCCCGTAATTTAATTCCCATTGTCCATGACCGTTTGTATTGATCTGAGGACGTCCGTCTTTCTCATCCCCATATGTAGAAATTTTAATAGGAGCGTTTTTCACTTCCGCTTCCTTTAATATGAAGCGCCTGATCCTCAAACACCGATCCGTTTTTCAAAAGACTCGGTCTCCCGCTCCGAGCGTAAGATCATTTACTTGTTCAGTGTCTGAAATGCTTTTCCTTCAGAAAGTCCGTCGTTTGTATCTTTTCCGTTTTCAGAATCGACATAATACGTCTTTCCCTGACTGTTTTCTTCTGCCTGCACCGCCTCTGTCGGCATCATCGATCCGACAGTCGTTCCGACAAGCAAGAGCGCGAGCATTCCGCTCACCCATTTCTTCTTCATACTTTTCTCCTTCCCACCTGATACAATCTCCAAAGCGCCTCTTTATATTCCCGGTCATATGCCGGCGCCGCCTTGACTGTTATCGTTTTAAATGATCCAAAGTAAAACGATCAACTGCTTCCAAATCACCGCTTACTTCTAAATCTTCTGTCATCTGAGCGATCATGGCATCATATTTTTTCTCACGCAGTTCTCTCTCAACCGCAATGCGCGCAGTTTCCAAATCAGCCTTTTCCCCGTCGTCTTGAAAAACCCATTCTCCCTGACTGTAATATTCGGCTACTTCTTCTTCGGTCAGATCCATTCCTTTTCTGTCAGTATCATTACAGTAAATTTCTTTATACATACTGATCTCATACTGCATATAAAGGTCAAACGTGTATTCTTTCAGACCGTAGATGACTTCTCCGTCTTCTACCTTTTTCTGCCTTTTTGCATTTTCCTGCTTCCACCGTTTTTCAATCGCCGCAAAGCTTCCGTCGGATACATCGCCGTATTCTTCCGCCAGATCATACACCGCATGAATATACTTGATCTTTTCCACCGTGTGATCCGCTAAAATCTCATATCCATATTGTCCTTCATAGCTTTGCTCCCAAAAATCTTCACCGTACAAAGCGTCATACCGCTTTTGGATCTCCATCTTCACATCATATTTTACAAGGTCCATACAAAGCTGATATTCCTTTGATCCAACTTTTTCTTCTCCGATTTTCAGATCGAAACGATTCTTTCGGTAAACCGCACTCGCCGCCGTAAAATATAACCGCCGCCGAAAGCGCTCCGGCCACTGCCGCGCCGATCCAAAAATGTCTGCCGAATTTCCGTCTGTCTGCTGAGAAATGCTGATTTTCATTTTTCATAATGTCTGTCTCCCTGCAAATGAACAGCTTTAAATTATCATAACAATTCCCTGTTATTTCTTCTCGTTCATTTTTGCATATTCATCAAGTCTTTTTATCTAATTCGGAACTACGCCTCTTTTCTGTACCCGTTTTATTATATACGCCCCGACAAGTCCTGATACGATTCCGACGATGATCCCGCCCAAAATATCCGTCGGATAATGAACGTACAGATACATTCTGGAAAACGCAATCAAAACAGCCACAGCACAGCTTATTTTCCAAAGTTTCTTCTCTCCTGCAAAATACAGCGCCGCAACCGCTGTAAACGATGCCGCCGTATGTCCCGAAGGAAAAGAAAAATCTTTCGGCGCCGTGATCAGCAGCGAAATCCCTTCTTTTACATCAAACGGGCGCGTGCGGGCAAATATATTTTTCAAGATCCCGTTGCATAACACAAGATCGACAATAAGCGCAGCCGCAACGATCGCCCCGCTTTTTCTCGTCTTCGGAAAAGCCAGCAGAACAGCCGCCAGTATAATCCACAGAGCGCCCGCGTCTCCAAGATGTGTGACCGCTTTCATAATTTCGTTTAAAATCGTCGTCTGCAGCGTCTGCAGCCAATCTAAAAATTGTAATTCAAATACCATTTGTTTCTTCCTCCGTGCCTTTTTCCTTTCACTCTTCTGTCTTTATATATTTCGTCTTGCGATTGCCGCAGTCATCGCTGTCTCGATGCTTTTCCCGGCAATCAGTTCAAAATACTCGCAGTGTTTCTTACAATATGTCACCGCAGCACGCTCGCACACATTATCTATTCCTGTTATTTTTTTGACAAAAGAAGATGCAGATGAGACTTCTTCCACCTCGTTGAGCATTTCCGCCGAATATGTCAAAAACGGAACTTTATACTTTTCCGCCAGCGAAACAACGGCAGGTTCTTCTTTCTTTAGATCAATACTTACAAGCGCTTCAATCTGATTCATATCCAGATGATTCTTTTTCAAAATTTCTAAAAGACCTTTTTCTAAAAGTTCTTCTGAAATTCCTTTCCTGCATCCAAGTCCGACAATAATATTTTTCGGCTTTAAAAGAAGTGTATTTTCATCTATCGCAGGAAACGAATCTGCAAGAATGACCCGATACCGATACTTCATTACTTCTTCTATCGTATTACATATGCAAACTTCATCCGAAAACATCTCTTTTGAATTTTTTACGGCATTTTCTGCATGATCGCCTTGCGCATAAATTCCGATCAATTCGCCGTCAAGCACCGCTGCGGAAATTCTTTTTGCCGCCTCTCTGTCCGTAATATACAATGCATTTTTTTTTGCAAATACATCAGCCGCAAACTTTTTTCTCACATCTGTAGCAGTCGTATGCACACTGACAGCGCCTAGCAGATTTGCTATCTGATCCGCGAGCTCTGCCGCTCCTCCCACATGACCGGACAACAAAGGGATCACATACTGCCCGGCTTCATCCGCCACGACGACAGCCGAATCCGTAAATTTATCTTTCACATAAGGCGCAATATACCGAACTGCGATCCCTGCCGCACCGATAAATAAAAATGCCCACTTTCCCCAGCGTTCCCGAATCAAATCTTCCTTTTTTTTCGGAAGTTGCTTCACCCCGCCTTCTTCTCCCATAACATACTTTGCAGGGGCATATCCTTCACAGATATACCCCTGCATCTTTAATTTCCTATATATGTATCGATTCTGCTTCGTTCCTCTTTCTGTAAAACTGAATATGACTACTTTCGCAATACCGCCCGTCATCACAACCTCCCGATCTTCTGCCTGACTTTTATAAAATAGTACAGATGATTCTTTGCCGAACCTTTCGGCAGCTCTCTGTCAAGTATAGCATAATCGGAACAGACTGTTCAACTTCTCGTTATATAAGGTAACAAGTTCAGCCATACAGATGGCCGCCCGTTTATGAGTAAAACAGTGGCATCAGCCGCCATAAGCATGCAGTGCGGTTTTACGAATGACGCAGACTGAACTGTTACTATATGAGACTTTCCCTGAAAATATCGATAATTTCTGTTCGATCCAGTTTCTTGTACCCGGTATCGAATACGATCGTCACATCCGCAATCCCTTCTATCATCTCTTCTGTCACCCCAAGTTCTGACAGATTCATAACAAGCCCCAGCTCTTTCATCCAGCTTTCCATAGCTGCCAGACCTTCTTCCGCAATTTCCCGATCTTCTTTTTCCGAAGCATCCACGCCCCATACATTTACCGCAAACCGTTTGAATTTTTCAAGACCATACGGCATAATATGACGATAATACGGAAGTGAAACTGCCGCCAATGTCATCCCATGCGTCGCGTTTGTATATCCGCCTACTGCCTGTCCGAGCATATGAACCATCCAGTCTGTCGATTTTCCGCATGCGACAAGCGTGTTAAGCGCCCATGTTGCCGTCCACATAATATTGCTTCTCGCTTCATAATCCTGCGGGTCTTTATTTGCGATCTTACTTGAATGAATCAGAGAACGCATCAAGCCTTCACTGATATAATCGCTCGTATTATCATCTGTATCTGAAAAATATTGTTCGCAAATATGATTAAAAATATCATAAATTCCGGCAGTCATCTGATAATGTGGCAGTGTCATTGTAAAACGTGGATTCAAAATCGAAAATCTGGGCATAATCTTCTCATCTTCAAACACATGCCCGATCTTCTGCTTCGTCTTTTCGTTCGTAATAACCGATCCCGCATTCATCTCCGATCCTGTTCCAACCATAGTCAGAACACAGCCGACCGGAACGATCTCACAATCAGGCTCATCAAACCGCACAAAATATTTCTCCCACGGATCTTCCGTGCAGTTCACTGATACAGACACCGCCTTAGAATAATCACATACCGATCCGCCGCCTACCGCAAGCAGCAGATCTGCATTATGATTTCTGGCAATCTTAATTCCTTCATATAATTTTGCCAAAGTCGGATTCGGCATAACCCCGGCAATCTCAGCGATATTTTTTTCATTCTTTTTTAATATATTTATTACTTTATCATAGATTCCGTTTTCTTTAATAGAACCCGCACCGTAAACAAGTACAACATTTTTCCCGTATTTAGGAAGCTCCTCATTCAAAAAATCAAGGGAATCTTCTCCGAAATAAAGCTTCGTAGGATTGCAGTAAACAAAATTTCCGTTCATATCACATCGTCTCCTTTTCATTTATCTCATTATCTTCTCTTGATATCATACTCCTTTCCCCCTGCTTCATGTCAAGTGTTTCTTCCTGCATCCGGGGACTCTAACATCAGCCAGTTGCCCCGAAATTTCCTCATCAAATTCCAATACCAGGCTCCTGCCAGATCTAACTCTTGAACGAGTTTCCATTTTGCCTGAATACTTCTGACGTCTTCAAACCAGACAACATGATCCATGCCGCTTTTCTTATATGTAAACCACGGACTTTGGGCAGTCTGCGCATACCGGATCAACGCGCCGTTTTCAACAGCAAGATCCACTGCCTGCACATTTCCGATCGTCTGAGCCCTTGTAACTCCTCTCTCATAAGGAAGCTGCCAGTCATATCCATAGTTTGGTATCCCCAAAATCAATTTTTCCGCCGGGATCTGGCTAAGAGCATACTCGACAACTTGACGTACTTTATCAAGCGGTGCGACAGCCATCGGAGGTCCGTACGTATACCCCCACTCGTAAGTCATTAAAAAAACGTAATCCGCGTTCTCCCCGATCAGTCTGTAATCCGCCCCTTCTACAAGAAGCCCTCTCTGTTCGTTTGACACCTTCGGCGGAACTGCCACAGATACCGTATATCCTTCCGGTCTTAAAAGTTCTCTCATTTTCCCGATAAACGCAGCATACTGAACTTTATTTTCAGGCAAAACATATTCAAAATCAATATTGACTCCCGCAAAGCCCCGCCTTCTTACTTCAGCAGTCAACTGTTCCAAAAGCCTTTCCTGTACCTCGACATTTTCCGTAAGCACTTTTACAAGCTGATTATTAAAAGCTCCTTCCGAAAACGGCGTAAGAACCATGATCGGTTTTGCTCCGTGACGCCATGCGGTCTCTATCATCCAAAGATCGTCTTGCAAAGGCGGAACCAGATTCCCTTCAAATGTAAAACCATAAGAAAATACAAGAAGTTCTTTTAACGCAGGAAACGACTGTTCTAAAATTTCTTTATCTATAAAAGGATAAGCATATCCGCCGATCGTTTTCCCTTTTGCCAATTCAGGCTGTGTACTTTCCTCTGCCTGCCCCTCATCAACTTCCAACAAAAGAAGCGCCTGCCCGGGCACGATCTGATTTTTGTCTTTTAGCTGATTATCATAAACGATCTTCCAAACGGGCACGCCAAATTTTACCGCAATGCCGGACAACGTATCTCCTTTTTCCACAACATAGATCAATAATAAATCACCCCCGTAACAAAAGACTATGCTTTTGCCCGAGGGATTATACTTCTTTCTCTTTCTTCTTTTTCAAATTGCCTGCCCGTTTCTGCAAAAATTTTTCCAGAAGCGCATTGATCTCTCCGCCCAGCAATATAATGTACATACATCCATACAGCCAAAGCATGATCAAAATAATCGTCGTCAAACTTCCGTACATACTTGTAAAGCCTTTAAACACATCAAGGTATACCGAAAAAAAGAACGACAAAAGCAGCCATCCGCATGCCGTAAACACCGCTCCCGGAAGCTGTTTGCGAAGAGTTGTCTTTGCCATATTTCTCCTGTTCGGAAGAAAACGGTACACAAGATCCCAAAAAACAGTCAACACGACAAATGTAACAAACGTCCTGATCCGAATAATAAATTCGACAACTTTGCTTAAAAACGGAATGTGCTCATATATCATCACGCTGATCCTGTTTCCGAATACAGATAATACAAGGGAGCTTACGATAGCCAATAGGAATATAACTGTATAAAACGATGCTCTTATCCTCAGATAAAAATAATTACGCGTCTCCATATTCTCACAGATGCTGTTTAATCCCGATGTGACAGACAGAACGCCTTTCCCCGCTGACCAAAGCGCTACAACAATCGTAACCGGAACGATCGTTCCTGACTGAAAATATACTTGAGATACGATCGAACGTATCATGGGCGCAACACTTTCCGGAAATACTTTCAAAACCGCTGTCATAACTTCGCTCATCGTTATCGGCGTAAAGCGAACCATCGTCAAGAGAAGCAAAAATATGGGGATCAAAGACAGCACAAAAAAATAAGCCGCCTGTGCTGCATAAGCGCCTGTGTGATGAGAATTTATCGTTATAATAACTTTAAATATCTGACTTTTTATCTTTTCCCACTTTTTTTTCATATTCACATCATAATTCCATTTAATTTCATTTGAATCACCGGAATCACCAAAGGCTCGTACCGGGATTGTAAACGGCTGCCAAGCTCCGGGACAAACCCAAACTTCGGCTTATCGCCATTGCAAAAAGCGGTCGTACAGGACGGCCGCCTTTATCTTTTGTAACTCCCCAAAATGCCGTTCCCTGTATTTTGAGTCCTAGCCACGGCTAGGTGGGCAACCGCATCTGCTTTTCTGTCGTCCACTGCTGTCGGAGGCCTGACATATTACAGAAATATAGGAATCCCGTTTAAACTAATGTAGGTTCAAAATAACAAGGTTATCGCACATCTCAGGTTATTTCTCTTTTAACTTACTGCTATTATACTCTACTTATACTATTTTTACAACCGCATATTTTTTCCATTCAAAAAATTCAGGCCATAACAGTTCAGCCCGCGCCATTCCTAAAACCGCGCTGCGTGCTTATCGCAGCTAACGTCAGCGGTTTACTCATGAACAGGCGCTTATATCATCCCGACCGCCTCGTTTACGCTTTTTACCCCGATGAGTCGAATTCCTTTGATATCTTTTACCATTTTCATGCACACCTGCGGAAGAATACACGTCTCGAATCCCAGCTTTTTCGCCTCTGCGACTCTTTGTTCGGGCATATTGACCGCGCGGACTTCTCCGCTTAGTCCGACTTCCCCGAACACGATCGTCTTTTCATCAACCGGGCGGTTTCTGTAACTTGAAACAAGCGCCATAACAATACCAAGATCGATCGCCGGCTCGTTCATTCTGATTCCTCCGGCGATATTGACATACGCATCCGAATTAGACAGCGCCATTCCGAGACGTTTTTCCAACACTGCCATAAGAAGATTCACTCTGTTATAATCCGTTCCGGCAGCCGTACGCCTCGGCATCCCGAAATTACTCCTGCATACAAGCGCCTGTATCTCGATCAAAATAGGCCGAGTTCCTTCCATAGAACATGCAACGACCGATCCCGCAGACTGTTCCGGTCTGCCGCTCAACATATATTCCGAAGGATTTTCCACTTCCTCAAGTCCGCTCTGCCGCATCTCAAACACGCCGATCTCATTCGTCGATCCGAAACGATTCTTCACAGCGCGTAAAATTCTGTAAGAAGCGTGTCTGTCTCCTTCAAAATAAAGCACTGTATCAACCATATGTTCCAAGACACGCGGACCTGCTACCGTTCCTTCTTTCGTCACATGTCCGACAATGAAAATCGGAATACATAATCCTTTTGCAAGCTGCATAAATACATTCGTCGATTCTCTTACTTGCGACACACTTCCGGGAGCGGATGAAACTTCTTCGCTGTACATCGTCTGAATAGAGTCAATGACAACAAGTTCGGGACGCTCTTTTTCAAGAATTCCTCTTATGATCTCCAGATTCGTCTCACATAAAAGAAACAATCCGTCCGCAAAGTTTCCCATACGGTTTGCCCTTAGTTTGATCTGCGTCTGCGATTCTTCTCCCGAAATGTATAAAACTTTCTTTTTATCGGCCAGAATCCTGCACACTTGAAGCAGCAAAGTAGACTTTCCGATACCGGGATCGCCGCCGACAAGCACAAGCGATCCCGGAACGATCCCTCCTCCGAGCACGCGGTCTAATTCTTTGATGCCTGTAGCGCACCGCACGTCATCTTCAGCCGTTACATCGTTAAGCGGGATCACTTTCGCTTCTCTGACAAGCTCGCGAACAGCTTTTGCTCCCTGTGTACTGCCTTTCGTCACACCGCTGCCGATCTTTTCCTCTACAAATGTATTCCACTCCCCGCATCCCGGACACTGACCGAGCCATTTTGCCTCTTCATGCCCGCAATTCTGACAGAAAACACACTTTTCTTCCTTTTGCCATTCATTCTCCTTCTCAAAATCAAACACTCATTAAACAATCAGATCTGACACATCCATCTTAAAAGACAGATTCTAAACGCCTCTCAGCATAAGATCTGCCTACAGACAAACGGGGTGGATATAGCATCCACCCCGAAATCAATTTAAGTATTTGTAAACTTTTCAGTTAATATATTAACATTTTACAACTCTCATTGTCGCTTCCTGTCCTTCTGAAAGTTCCACGCTGACACTGAGTTTTCCACTTAAATTCGTACGCATCTTTCCTGCGGACTCGCCGTCAATAAATACTTCATACTCACATTCCGGCTCTAATTCCAAAGTAAACTGAACGTCTCCCTTTGCGGAAACAGAAAACGCAACTTCTGAATCCGTCTCTTTAAAACCTTCCACTGCGCTTCCCGGAACAGATTCATAAACGAACATTCCGTTCCTCTCAAGTTTTGTAATTTCCGAAAAGGTTTTTACTTTATAAATATCACCTTCAAATTCATAATTATCTTTCTTCGTTTTTTCCGAAAGAGTGTAGTCTCCGAAACTGAGACTTCCGTCATTCTCCGCGCGCAATAATTCCTTCACTGCTGCCATCTTCATTTTCCTCCTAAGTATTTCACAATGTGATCACAGGATATGTTTTGTGTAAATCATTGTCTTTCGCATTCCTTTGACCTTTGTACCATTATAATATAAAATATTTGATTTTTCTACTCCTATAAACGATCTTCTTTCCGAATGAAGCGAATCTCTTTTTTCACAGTTCCCGCCTCAATGCAGTCTCCCCGCTTCACTTCTCCGTTCAGGATCGCTTCCGCAAGTTTGTCTTCCAATTCTGTCTGCAGAGCGCGGCGAAGAGGTCTTGCGCCATATTTTGCATCCGTTCCTTTTTCCGCAATAAGCGCTTTTGCCGACTCCCGTAAAGTCAGGCGGATATCCATCTGATCTTCGATCCTTTTTGTAAAATCCCGGCACATAAGCGTAACAATCTTTTTCATATGCGTTTTCTCGAGAGCATGGAATACGATGATCTCATCAATACGGTTTAAAAACTCCGGTCTAAAGATCTGTTTTACTTCATCCATCACGTTTTGTTTCATACGCTTATAATCGCCTGCAGGATCATCTTTTGCCGCAAATCCAAGCTTCTTAGGTTCTATGATCGCTTTTGCTCCCGCGTTTGATGTCATAATGATAACGGTATTGGAAAAATCTATCTTCCGCCCTTTGGAGTCCGTAATATGTCCGTCGTCCAATACTTGCAAAAGAATATTAAACACATCGGGATGCGCCTTTTCGATCTCATCAAACAAAAGTACCGAATAAGGATGTGTACGCACCTGATCGCTGAGCTGACCGCCTTCTTCATGTCCGACATATCCCGGCGGAGATCCGATCATTTTAGAGACGGAATGTTTCTCCATATATTCGGACATATCAACACGGATCATCGATTCTTCATTGCCGAACATCGCTTCGGCAAGCGCTTTCGACAACTCTGTTTTTCCGACGCCTGTAGGTCCTAAAAACAGAAACGAACCGATCGGGCGTTTCGGGTCTTTCAATCCTACACGCCCCCTCTTTACCGCACGGGCAACTGCTTTCACAGCTTCCTCCTGACCGATGACCCTCTGGTGGAGGACACTTTCCAGTTTCTTAAGACGATCCGTATCGCTTTCCGCAAGTTTTTGAACCGGGATCTTTGTCCATGCGGAAACAACTTCCGCTATATCTTCTTCTGTCACTTCCGGCTGAGAAGAAGATGTTTTTTTCTGAAAACGTTTTTTTAGCTGCTCCGATTTTTTCTCTGCCTCCTCCTGCTCTTTCTGTAAAAGCGAAGCCTCTTCAAAACAACCGTTTTTAATACTCTCTTCTTTTTGCTTTTCCAGTTCTTTCAGGCGAAGATCCAAAGCCGTCAGGTTTTCCGGTACTTTATATCCTTTCAGACTGACTTTTGAACATGACTCGTCAAGCACATCTATTGCTTTATCGGGAAGGTTACGATCCGTAATGTACCGCTCGGACATCGAAACTGCCGCTTCCAGCGCCTCGTCTCTAATCAGCACCTTATGATGCGATTCGTATCTTCCTTTCAACCCTTTCAATATCTCAAGACACTGTTCTTTCGAAGGTTCTTCTACCGATACCGGCTGAAAACGCCGCTCCAGAGCCGCATCTTTCTCGATATATTTCCGGTATTCCGTGATCGTCGTCGCTCCGATCAACTGAAGTTCCCCTCTTGCAAGAGACGGTTTTAAGATGCCGGATGCATCGATCGCCCCTTCTGCTCCTCCCGCTCCGATCATTGTGTGGATCTCGTCAAGAAACAAAATAATATTTCCGTTGGACTCTACTTCCGAGATCAGACCTTTCATACGTTCTTCAAATTCACCCCGGTATTTAGACCCTGCGATCATTCCCGGAAGATCAAGCGTATAAATCCGCTTATCTTTCATTTTTTCCGGAACAACGCCTGCCGCGATACGCTGCGCCAGACCTTCCACAACCGCCGTTTTTCCTACTCCCGGCTCTCCGATCAGACAGGGATTGTTTTTCGTCCTGCGGCTTAACACCTGCATAAGGCGATACATCTCCTCTTCCCTGCCTACAACGGGATCTTGTTTTCCCTCCTCTGCCCGAGCCGTCATATCTGTACAATACTGCTCGATCACAGAGCCGCTTCCTCTCGACTCGTCCTGAAGTTCATCCTGATAATCTTTCGGATCGACTCCCGATGCATTTAAAATATCTTTTAAAAGTTTTTGAAGGCTGATATTCAGCGTGATCAAAATTCTTGCGGCGACGCAGTCCACATCCCGTATCATCGACAAAAGCAAGTGCTCCGTTCCGACCTCGGCTGTACGGAGACGATGCGCTTCCTTCTCACTGTTCGCGAGGATATAGCGAAGCCTTGGACTTTCTTTCGGTTTCTGCGATGCGGGCATCTCCTCCCGGGGAGCGATCAGTTCATCCATAAGCTGCATGATCTTTTCTGTCTCAACGCCGTTTTGCGCAAGCACCTGTCCCGCAACCCCCGAAAACTCCTCCCGCAGTCCGAGAAGCAGATGTTCCGTACCTATGTAAGGATGCTTCATCTCCTTTGCTTTCTTCGCAGCATATCTGACTGCATTTGCCGCCTGTTTTGTATATGAAATATGCATAAGTTCCTCCTGTCGGTTATTTTGCTTTCAAATCTGCTAAAACAAATTATTCATAATCATCGAATATCTCATCTACCAGTTCATGCACTTCCTGCCTCGAAATATTTTTACAACAGCCTCTTGCAAGAACGATCTGAAGCTGTCTTTTCATCACCTGCAGTTCCTCTAACTTATCAATATCAAGAGAAATTACAGCTCCTCTTCGCTTGTCAAGACTGATATAGCCTTCCCGCTTCAGTACACTATATGCTTTGTTTACCGTGTGCATGTTGACGCCGATCGTATCCGCAAGACGCCGCACCGACGGAAGTGAATCTCCTTCATGAATGACCGATGTAGCGATCCCCATGATGATCTGATTACAAAGCTGAATATAAATCGCTTCATCACTGTTAAAATCAACTTCTATGATCATATCTTTCTCCTTTCGGAATTTGTTATATGTATAATAGCACAATCTTATAATTTTTCAAACTTTTAATTAAACTTTTTCTGATGGATTTTTCAAGCTTCTTAAGAGAACAAAAAAGAGCCTGATACCAGACCCTTTATGTTTTATCGGTGTTCCTATTTATTTCTGACAAATTCGCGGAAACTGCATACTGATCTTCGTTCCTCTTCCTTCTTCACTTTCCACACTGACCTTCGCCCCATGCAGAAGCGCTCCGTGCTTGACGATCGAAAGTCCGAGTCCCGTTCCTCCGCGCTCTTTTGAATGACTTTTATCGACTCGGTAAAACCGCTCAAATATGCGTTCCTGATGTTCTTTCGGAATTCCTATACCTGTATCTGACACACTGATTTTCGGTCCATTCAACGTATTTCCCGCCCAAACCGAAACTTTTCCGTTTTCATAGTTATATTTTACTGCATTTTCGCAGACATTATAAACCATTTCATCTAATATCTGCCGGATTCCATGATAATGAACAGATTCTCCCGAAAGTTCGATCCGAATATTTTTCTGTGCCGCCTGCGGCGAAAGACGACTGACAATCTCCCTCGTCAGTTCATACAGATCCACATCTTCTTTTTCCAATTCCACAGATTCTTCATCAAGCTTTGATAATTTAATAATATCTTCGATCAGGGTGATCAGTCTGCGCGCCTCTTTGTAGATGCGTTCCGAAAAACCGGAAATATCTTCCGGACGGACCAATCCGTTTTTCATGATTTCCGCATAGCCGGAAATCGACGTAAGCGGCGTTTTCAGTTCGTGAGATACATTTGCGGAAAACTCTTTCCTCATATTCGCAACCGCTTCTTTTTCTCTGTTCTGCCGGTCCATCGCCTCCAGCAAAGGACTTAATTCCTCATAAATATCACTGTCCAATGGACGTTCCAGATCAAGTTCATTGATCGGTTTGATCAATCGGTTTGTCTGCCATCTTGCCAAAGCGAAAGCGAACAATATTGTCAGTACGGCAAGAATTCCCATCACCGGCATTAGACTGACTGCGGTACTTGCCAGATTATCAATCGACTTGGATACGCGCAGCACCGTTCCGTCGTTGAGAAGAAGAGCATAATAATACATATCCTTCCCTACCGTTTCTGACTTTCTTACGTCTGCCCCTTCTCCTTTAGAAAGAGCTTCTCTGACTTCTTTTCGGTTTCCGTGGTTTTTAAGGATGTCTGCATCTCTGCGTGAATCATAGAGAACCGTTCCGTCTGCTTTGATCTGCGTCACCCTTGTGCTTTCCACAACATTATCCATCTGTTTCATATAATCGCTGTCAGACAAATTGATCGCTTCACGAATATATGCCGCTTCCTGTTTTACTTCTGTCTGAAGCAGATTCATATTCCGATTATAAAGGATAACCGAAAGGATCACATAAGCAAGCACAAGAGTTACCGTCAAAATCACAGTCATGCTTTGCTGGATTTTTTCTTTATACTCATGCGCTTCCTCCTATGCGATACCCGACTCCGCGTACTGTCTGAATGATTTCTCCCTTTTCACCCAGCTTTTGTCTAAGCGTCCTGATATGTACATCAACAGTTCTTGTTTCTCCGTCAAAATCATATCCCCATATTTCTGTAAGCAACTGATCTCTTGTCAAAACAATTCCTTCGTTTCTCATCAGCTTTTCAAGCAGTTCAAATTCTTTTAATGTAAGAGGTACTGTCCGTCCATCTACGGTCACTTCATGTTTCTTCACATCAATATGAACTCCTTGTATTTCCGGATTTTCCCTTTCCTGCGATCCTTTGCTTCTGCGAAGAACCGCCTTGATGCGGGAAACAAGCTCCATCATCCCAAACGGTTTTGTCACATAATCGTCCGCTCCCGAATCCAGACCGATCACTTTATCATATTCCGATCCTTTTGCAGTTACCATAATCACCGGAATACTTTTCGTCTTGGACGAACATTTTAATTTTTTTAATATCTCCAGACCGTCTTCTCCCGGAAGCATGATATCAAGCAAAATAAGCTCCGGCGTTTCAAACGCCAGAGCCTCCGTAAAGGCCGAACCATCCGCAAACCCTCTGGCTTTAAGCCCCGTTGTCTCCAATGTATATATGACCAGTTCTCTGATATTGTCGTCATCTTCCACGCAATATATCATTCTTCCAGTTCTCCTTTACTTGTTTTGTTCATTATTCCGCATGTATGATCGCATGATCCTTATGCACTCCCGTAATGGAAAATTCTACCCATTCGGCAATATTCGTCGCATGATCTCCGATACGTTCCAGATATTTTGTCACCATGATCAGATCAAAAATGCGTTTCCCGTTCTCGCCTTTTTCTTCTCTTATAAACTCGATCATCTCATCCCGCACTTCCTCGAAATACTGATCGATCTCATCGTCCGCCTTCATCACGCTGCGTGCAAGCTCTAAATCTTTCTCAACATATGCCGTGACGCTGGTGCGGACCATCTTGCTCACCTCAGATGCCATCGTACCGATTACATGGATCTCATCTGTAGCCGCAACTCCTTTTGACGACAAAATGATCTCTGCAATATCCGATGTCTGATCTCCGATACGTTCCATATCTGTGATCATTTTCAGAGCCGCAGAAATCCTGCGAAGATCCTTTGCCACGGGCTGCTGCTGAAGGAGAAGTTTCAGACAGAGACGTTCAATATCTTTTTCAATCTGATCAATCTCCTCATCCTCGGCAATGATCACTTTTGCCTGTTCAATGCTTCCGTCCTTCAATGCCTGCGTTGCTTTTGCAATCGCAGTCTCGCACAACTCGCCCATATGGGTAAGCTGCTCGTCCAATAAATGAAGCTGTCTGTCAAATCTGTTACGCATAGCTTAACCAAACCTCCCTGTGATATAGTCTTCCGTTCTTTTATCTGACGGTATTGAAAACAGTTTTTCTGTATTGTTGCATTCCACACTTCTCCGAGAAGGAAAAACGCCGTATTGGCAGACATGCGCACTGCCTGCTGCATATTATATGTAACTATGGCAATAGTATAATCTTTTTTCAGCTCCATCGCAAGCTCTTCAGTCTTTGATATGAAGACCGAAAAGAGAGCCGATGTCCGCTCGTCCTACGTTTTAGGCAAAATTTCCTCATCTCATTGTAAATACCGGATGTACGGCATATCATCTTTTCTTCATTTTCACAACATTACATTTTACCGCTGTGATATCATTGTATAAAAAACATGTAAAATCGACTAGCGCTTCATTGTTAAATCAAAGTAAAATTTATAAGATTAAAACCGCGCTCCCTTACAGGCAGGTTCATGACGGCCCGAAATCAAAGCAGTTTCTGAAGAAGCAGTTCCAGCCTTCCAGCCGCCTCTTTCGTATCTTCCGGCGACCCGAAAGTAGAGAAACGGAAATATCCCTCGCCGCACGCTCCAAACCCTTCTCCGGGCGTTCCCACTACCTGGATTTCATTAAGCAGGTAATCAAAAAACTCCCAGCTTCCCATTCCATTCGGGCATTTCATCCAAATATAAGGAGCGTTTTTCCCTCCGCAGTACCAGATGCCGAGCCGATCCAGTACTTCCGTCAGACATCTTCCATTCTTTTTATAGATTTGAATCCCCTCCCGAATCTGCCGCTGTCCTTCTTCCGTAAATACAGCCGAAGCTCCTTTTTGGATAAGATAAGATACACCGTTTGTTTTCGTCGTCCGGTTTCTTACCCACATCTGGTTCAGACTCATTCCGCCGCGAAACAGTTCTTTTGGAATGACTGTATATCCGCAGCGTGTTCCTGTAAAGCCCGCGGTCTTAGACAAAGAGCAAATTTCAATGGCACAGGTTCTCGCTTCCGGGATTTCAAAAATACTGTGGGGGATGTCATCTTCTTCAATAAATGCCTCATATGCGGCATCAAACAGGATGATGGCATTCATTTTGTTGGCATAATCCACCCATGCCTGTAATGCCTCCCGGTCAAATACAGCGCCGGTTGGATTATTCGGAGAGCAGATGTAGATCACGTCTGCCGCAATGTCCGGATCCGGCACAGGAACAAATCCGTTCTCTTCTCCCGCCGGAATATGGATAATCGTGTTTCCGGCAATCACGTTCGCATCCACATAAGCAGGATAAGCCGGTTCCATGATCAGCACTGTCTTTTCTTTTCCGAACAAATCCAAAATATCTCCCAGCTCATCACTTGCCCCGCTGGAGACAAAGACTTCCTCATGGCTTAATTTTACTCCTCTTTTTTGATAGTATGCCGCAATGGTTGTCCGAAGTTCCGTATCTCCGCATTCCGGCATATATCCATGAAAGGTTGTTTTATGAGCCTGATCTTCTACTGCCTCATGAAGTTTTTGGATAACGGCATCGCAAAGCGGCAGAGAAACGTCGCCAATTCCCATTCTATAGAGATGCGCTCCCGGATGTGCTTCCAGATAAGCTTTTGTTTTCTGGGCGATATTATAAAACAAATAAGATTCTTTTAAATTTTGATAATTCATATTTGGTATCATTCTGCAGTTCTCCTTTTTTTGTTTTTATGCGTAAAGAGGCGAAACACCTATGGTAATTTCTTCCAGCACGTCCAGAAGTACCTTTACGGTATCCAAAGAGGTAAACATCGTTACGTTGTTTTCGATGGCTGTCCTTCTGATCGCCAGTCCGTCTTCATAATGAACGCCGGATAAAATGGCTCTTGTGTTAATGACATAGCTTACATAGCCGGATCTTATCGCTTCCAGAATTTCGGTGCTGTTTTCACTAAGCTTTCTGCGGATACGAGTGCGAATCCCATGCGCTTTCAGAAACTCTCCGGTTCCGACTGTTGCCTCTATATTGAATCCCATTTCATAAAACCGTCGAATAAGAGGCAGCGCCTCTTCTTTATCTTCATCAGCCAGAGTTACCATGACCGTTCCGTAGTTCTGCATTTTCACACCGGAAGCGATTAAGGCTTTATACATGGCTCGAGGAAATTTTCGATCGTATCCTATGGCTTCTCCTGTTGATTTCATCTCAGGGGACAGATACGCATCCATTCCATTTAACTTAGCAAAAGAAAACGCGGGCGCTTTTACATACCAGAAACTCTTTTCTTCCGGATAACATGTGTCGATGCCCTGCTCTTTCAGGCTGATGCCAAGAATCACTCTTGTCGCAATATCCGCCAGAGAATAACCTGTGGCTTTTGATAAAAACGGAACGGTTCTGGATGAGCGTGGATTTACTTCTATAATATACACGTTTTCCTCCTGATCCACAATAAACTGAATATTAAACAATCCTCTGATTCCGATTCCAAGACCTAATCTTCTTGTATAATCCAGAATCACTTCTTTTACATGGTCTGAAATGCTGTAACTCGGATACACACTGATGGAATCGCCGGAATGTACGCCGGTTCTCTCCACCAGTTCCATGATGCCGGGCACAAATACATCCTGACCGTCGCAGATTCCGTCGATCTCCACTTCTTTTCCTCTGATATAATGATCCACTAATACCGGTTTTTCTTCATTGATCTCCACCGCCGTTTTCAGATATTGCCGCAGTTGTTCTTCTTTTGCCACGATCTGCATGGCTCTTCCGCCTAATACAAAGCTCGGACGTACCAGCACAGGATAGCCTATTGCAGCTGCCGCCTTTACACCATCTTCAATATTCGTTACAGCCTGACCTTTGGGCTGCGGAATAGAAAGCGCGGCCAAAAGCTTCTCAAAGGACTCCCTGTTCTCTGCCTTTTCGATCGCCTCGCAGTCTGTTCCGATGATCGTTACGCCTCTGGATTCCAGAGGCTCTGCCAGATTCACGGCAGTCTGCCCTCCCAGCGAGGCGATTACGCCATCCGGCCGCTCCAGTTCAATTACGTTCATCACGTCTTCGACACAGAGAGGTTCAAAATACAGCTTATCGGAAGTCGTATAATCCGTAGAAACTGTTTCCGGATTATTGTTGATCACAATGGCCTCATATCCGGCATTGCGTATTGTTTTTACGGCATGAACTGTCGAATAATCAAACTCTACGCCCTGACCGATTCGGATAGGACCTGATCCAAGCACCAGAATTTTTTTTCTGTCCTCTGCTATCGATTCGTTTTCTTCTTCGTAAGTAGAATAAAAATAAGGGACATAACTGTCAAATTCAGAAGCGCAGGTGTCGATCATTTTATAAACCGGGAACAGATGCATTTCTTTTCTAATGCGAAAGACAGTATCTTCGTCTGTATTCCAGAGCCATGCCACAGCGCGATCGGAAAATCCTCCTCTTTTTGCCTCATGCAGGACGTCCCTGTTCCATGGATTTGCTTTTAACATATTTTCCATTTCTATGATTTTCTTCATTTTTTCCAGGAAAAAGCCGTCAATCTTTGTTTCAAAAGCAATTTGCTGAACATTGCAGCCAAGTCTTAATAATTGTGCAACGGCAAAGATCCTGTCGTCCGTTCCTGCTTTTATATAGGAAAGAAGCTCTTCCCTTGTCTTTTCATCGAATTTCTCCATATATAGATGAAATACTCCCGTTTCCAGGGAACGGATCGCCTTTAACAGACTTTCTTCAAATGTTCGTCCAATGCTCATCACCTCTCCGGTCGCTTTCATCTGCGCGCCTAACTTTTGATTGGCATCTGCAAACTTATCAAACGGAAAACGAGGCATTTTCGTTACTACATAATCTAAGGCAGGCTCAAAGGAAGCAGGGGTGTTTACAAGGGGGATCTCGTCCAGAGTCATACCTACGCTGATTTTTGCAGACACTCTGGCAATGGGATATCCGCTTGCTTTTGACGCCAGTGCAGAAGAACGGGAAACACGTGGGTTCACTTCGATAACGTAGTACCGGAAAGAATGAGGATCCAGTGCGAACTGTACATTGCATCCCCCTTCCACCCTAAGAGCCCGGATCAGCCTTAGCGCACTGTCTCGCAGCATCTGGTATTCCTTATTCGTCAAGGTTTGGGATGGGCAGACTACGATCGAATCTCCTGTATGGATTCCTACCGGATCCAGATTTTCCATGTTGCACACCGTAATTGCCGTATCATTAGAATCACGAATGACTTCATATTCAATTTCTTTAAAACCTTTAATGCTTTTTTCAACCAATACCTGATGAACCGGCGACAAGGCAAGCGCATTATGAATAAGCCCCAGAAATTCCTGTTCATCGTCTGCAAACCCTCCCCCGGTTCCGCCCAGAGTAAAAGCCGGACGCAGAACTACCGGATAACCGATGGTCTTTGCCGCCTGAAGGGCTTCTTCTGCTGTATTGGCGACAAGGGACGGCAGTACCGGTTCTCCTAATTTTTCGCACAATTCTTTAAACAGTTCTCTGTCTTCTGCCTGCCGGATGCTTTCACTTCCAGTTCCAAGCAGTTCTGTCTGACATTCTTTCAAAACTCCTTTTTTCTCGAGCTGCATTGCAAGATTCAGTCCTGTCTGCCCTCCGATTCCGGGTACTATGGCGTCCGGACGCTCATGGCGGACGATTTTTGCCATATATTCCAATGTAAGAGGCTCCATATAAACTTTATCTGCAATGGCAGGGTCTGTCATTATAGTCGCCGGATTGGAATTGCACAGGATTACTTCATACCCCTCTTCTTTCAGCGCAAGACATGCCTGTGTTCCCGCATAATCAAATTCCGCTGCCTGTCCGATTACAATAGGACCAGAACCAATAACCAGTATTTTCTTTATATCAGTTCGCTTTGCCATGTTTGTTTTCCTCCATCATCTGTATAAATTGATCAAACAAATACCCGCTGTCCTGAGGTCCGGGAGCGCTTTCCGGATGATACTGGACGCTGAAAACATGATCTTTTCTGCAGGCAATTCCTTCTACTGTATGATCCAGCAGATTGATATGGGTCATCTCCAGATCGGTATTTTTCAGACTGGCATAATCTACAGCATAAGAATGATTCTGGGACGTGATTTCTATTTTCCCGGTTTTTAAGTTTTTTACCGGATGGTTTCCTCCCCGGTGTCCGAATTTCAACTTATAAGTCCCCGCGCCATAGGCAAGCCCGATCATCTGATGTCCAAGGCATATTCCAAATAATGGAAAGTTTCCTCTTATTTTCCGTACCAGTTCCAGAACCGGCTTTACATCCTTCGGATTGCCCGGTCCATTAGACAAAAAGACGCCGTCCGGGTTTTGTTTTTGAATTTCTTCATAAGAAGTGTTCCATGGATATACCATGACGCTGCAGCCTCTTGCATTTAAACTTCGTATAATATTTTCTTTTATTCCGCAATCAATGGCCGCCACAAGATAATTTTCCTGTTTGGCGGCACAGTATCTTATTTCTTTAGAACTGACCTTTTCTACGGCATCTTTCGGAATCTCAAATCCTGCCAGTTTTTTCAATCCTTCTTCCGGCGATGTCTGCGCATCTGTAAGCAGCGCCTTACAACTTCCGAAATCCCGGATCTTTCTTACCAGTTTTCTCGTATCAATGCCGTAAATACCGGGAATATGATACTGTTTCATCACCTCGTCCAGCGTGGCGGCGCTGCGGAAATTGGAAGGAATATCATTATAATCTCTCACGGCAAGCCCGCCGATGGAAGGTTGTTTTGTCTCAAAGTCTTCTTTTGCAATCCCGTAATTTCCGATCAACGGATATGCCATAACAACGGTCTGATATGTGTAGGATGGATCAGAAAGGATCTCCTGATACCCAACCGGCGCCGTATTAAATACTATTTCCGTTATTTTCTCTTCCTGACTGCCAAACCCATAGCCATAAAATTGACTTCCGTCTTCCAGAAGAAGCTTCTTATTCCATTTTTCCATTTGTTTCACCTCTCGGATAATTTTTGTTCAAATCGGTCCTTTCGGACATCTGTGGGAATTTCAGTCGCGTATTTCCCGCTAAAACAAGCGTCACAATATGAATGCGTTCCTGTCAGTTCATGAAGGCATTCCAACGGAAGATAGCCAAGTGAATCCGCCCCGATGAGCGTGGCGACCTCTTTTTCTCCATGGTGGGATGCAATAAGATTTTCTTCCGAATCGATGTCTGTACCATAATAACACGGATGCAGAAACGGAGGTGCAGAGATTCTTAGATGGATCTCTTTTGCGCCTGCCTCTCTTAAAAGACTTACAAGCTGTCTGCTTGTAGTTCCTCTTACAATGGAATCATCAATTAAAACTACTCGTTTTCCCTGAATAACCGATGGGATCGGACTCAACTTCATCCGCACCAGATCGATCCGTTCTTTTTGACCGGGAGATATAAAAGTTCTTCCAATGTATTTGTTCTTGACAAGTCCGATTCCATAAGGAATTCCTGAAACTTCAGAAAATCCAAGCGCCGCGTCCAGACCGCTGTCCGGAACGCCGATTACAATATCCGCCTTGACCGGTTTTGTCTGTGCTAATAGTTTCCCAGCCTGAATTCTTGCTGCTGATACAGAGATCTTATCAATGACAGAGTCCGGTCTTGCAAAATAAATATATTCAAATATACAGGTCTTCTGTTTCTGCGTGCCGCAGTGTTCCCGGCGCGACTCGACGCCTTCTTCGCTAAATACCAGGATCTCTCCCGGAAGAAGATCCCTGATCAGTTCCGCGCCTACAGATGTCAGGGCGCAGCTTTCCGAGGCAATCACATAGGAGCCGTCCGGCATTTTCCCGTAACAAAGGGGACGGAATCCATACGGATCTCTCACTGCGATCATTTTAGCAGAAGACATTAATATAAGAGAATATGCTCCTTCCAAAGAAGTCATGGCGCGGCTTACCGCCTCCTCGATACTAGGCGCAGTAAGCCTTTCTCTTGTAATCATATACGCAATCGTTTCTGTATCGCTGGTTGTATGGAAAATTGCTCCTGATAATTCCAATTTATCACGAAGCTCTAACGCATTGCTTAAATTTCCATTATGTGCCAGCGCCATTTTCCCTTTCTGATGGTTCACCTCTATAGGCTGACAATTCTTTCGATTATTTCTTCCTGTCGTTCCGTACCGCACATGTCCCACGGCCATATTTCCTTCCGAAAGATGTGCCAGAGTATCCTCAGAAAACACTTCGCTTACAAGCCCCAAATCCTTATACGACGAAAAGACGCCATCGTCATTTACAACAATGCCGCAGCTTTCCTGCCCTCTGTGCTGAAGTGCATAGAGTCCATAATAAACCAGTTTCCCAAGACGTTCTCTTTTTCTGCTTAAAATTCCGAACACGCCGCATTCTTCATGAATCGCCATATCTGTTCACTCCTCTTGTTTCGTATTTTCATGGAAAGCCGCTGAAATAAATCCTTGAAACAGCGGATGCGGCCGGTTGGGGCGGCTTGTAAATTCCGGATGAAACTGCACTCCGATATAAAACGGATGATCCGCAAGCTCGATGGTTTCTGCCAAACGGCCATCAGGGGAAGTTCCGCTGATCACCAGACCTGCATCGGTAAGCAGTTCGCGGTACTGATTATTTAATTCGTAGCGGTGACGATGGCGCTCTTGAATGACCGAGCGCTGATAGCAATGCTCCATTTGTGTTCCCGGCTGAATCACACAAGGGTAATTTCCAAGTCGGAGTGTGCCTCCCTTATCAATATCATCACTTTGTCCCGGCATAAAATCAATAACCTTGTCCCTGCACTGCTCATCAAATTCCCCGGAATGTGCTTCCGGAAGTCCAGCCTCATTCCTGGCATATTCAATGACGGCAATCTGCATGCCAAGACAGATCCCGAAATAAGGAATCCGATTCTTTCTGGCATATTCAGCTGCAGTGATCATTCCTTCAATTCCTCTGTTTCCAAAACCGCCGGGAACGATGATCCCGTGTATTCCCCGGAAAATCTGAGCTACGTTTTCTTTCGTAATATTCTCTGAATCGATCCAATGAATACGGATATAAGCATTCTGCGCATAGCCTGCATGATTTAAAGCTTCCACTACGGACAGATAGGCGTCATGAAGCTTTACATATTTCCCGACCAGTCCGATATGTACTTCCCGGGTACGATTTTTTATCTGTTCCACCATTTTTTTCCAGTCTTCAAGCCGGGCTTCCTTTGCCTCTAAATGAAGCTCTCTGCAAACTACAGAAGAAAAGCCGGACTGCTCCAACATAAGGGGCGCTTCATATAAATTTGACAGCGTGCGGTTTTCGATCACGCAGTCCGGCTTCACATTGCAGAAAAGAGAAATCTTCTGAAAAATAGATTCCTCCAAAGGTTTATCGCACCGAAGTACAATGAGATTCGGGTGGATTCCCATTCCCTGCAGTTCCCGTACAGAGTGCTGCGTAGGCTTTGATTTGTGTTCGTCCGAGCCGCTTAAATAAGGGACGAGTGTCACATGAATAAACAGGCTGTTTTCCCGTCCCACTTCCAGAGAAATCTGGCGGACTGCTTCTAAAAAAGGCTGGGATTCAATATCTCCTATTGTTCCTCCGATTTCCGTAATTACCACGTCTGCATCCGTCTGTTTCCCTACGCGATAGACAAATTCTTTGATTTCATTGGTGATATGCGGGATCACCTGAACAGTAGAGCCCAGATATTCTCCCCTTCTTTCCTTATTCAACACATTCCAATAGACTTTTCCTGTCGTCAGATTGGAATATTTATTCAGGTTTTCATCAATAAATCTCTCATAATGTCCCAGATCCAGATCTGTCTCCGCGCCGTCTTCCGTGACAAACACCTCTCCATGCTGATACGGGCTCATAGTTCCCGGATCTACATTAATATAAGGATCTAACTTCTGAGCGGCCACCTTATAACCTCTGGCTTTTAAAAGCCGCCCAAGGGAGGCTGCCGTAATTCCTTTTCCAAGCCCGGATACCACGCCTCCGGTCACAAAAATATACTTTGTCATAAATTGTCATTCCTCTTTCTATTATTTTCCGCTTTCTCCATAGTTTGAAAGCACTCTGGCTGAAGGGTCATTGACGTCACACCCCTCCCACTCTTTGTTCGGCATCCAGAATCCGGCGATCATTTCCGCCTGCCCCGGATAATATTTTTCAAAGATTTCCCTGTACAACAAAGATTCTTTCGTAAACGGACGTGCATAGGTATACTTTTCTGATAATGTTTCCATCTCCTGATCTGTGTAAACGGATTCTGCGTATTCTTTCAGATAATCCACCATGGAATGACCTACTGCGTCTGAAAACGCTGCTTTTTCTCTCCACAGGATTTCTTGCGGAAGGTACGAATCCTCCTGAAATGCATGACGGAGAAGATATTTCCCTTTTCCGTAATGATTCATTTTCAGTTCCGGATCGACTGCCATAACGTAAGTCACAAAATCCAGATCTCCGAACGGAACTCTTGCCTCAAGAGAATTGGAAGAGATACAGCGGTCTGCCCTTAGTACATCATACATATGAAGTTCACGGATTCTTTTCACGGATTCTTCTTGGAACGCCTCCGGACCGGGGGCGAAATCAGTATATTTATATCCAAATAATTCATCCGATATTTCACCGGTGAGAAGTACGCGGATATCTGTCTGCTCATGAATTGCCCTACATACCAGATACATACCCACAGATGCACGTATCGTAGTAATATCGTAAGTCCCCAGAACATGAATCACCTCTTCCAGCGTATCGATCACTTCCTCCGGCGTCATATATATTTCCGTATGTTCGCTTCCGATGTACTCTGCTGTCTGCTTCGCATACTTTAAATCAATGGCGTCTTCACGCATCCCGATGGCAAACGTACGGATAGGTTTCCGGCTCTCTTTAGCGGCGATCGCACAGACGAGCGAGGAATCCAGCCCGCCCGAAAGCAGAAAACCTACCTTCGCATCCGCTACAAGCCGTTTCTTTACTCCTTCGATCAGCAGGTCGTAGATATTCCGGCATACGGTTTCTAAATCATCCCGGCATATGTGTTCTGATTTTGTTATATCGCAATAGCAGGTAAAACTGCCGTTTTTATAATAATATCCCGGAGGAAAAGGCATGATTTTGTCAGTAAGCCCTACCAGGTTTTTCGCTTCACTTGCAAACAGGATCACACCTTTTTCATCATATCCGTAATAGAGAGGACGGATTCCAATGGGATCTCTTGCCGCAATATATTCACCTGTATCGCCGTCATAGAGAATACATGCGAATTCTGCATCCAGCATAGCAAACATATCTGTGCCATATTCTTTATACAAGGGCAGAAGGATCTCACAGTCTGAATCGCTTGCAAAGCTATATCGGTCAGACAATTCTTCTTTGATCTTTTCAAATCCATAAATTTCTCCGTTGCAGACCACGTAACTTCCATCCAATTGGAAAGGCTGCATTCCGGACGGTGTTAATCCCATAATGGCCAGTCTGTGAAATCCAAGAAGACCATTTCCCGTATCAACGATCCGGCTGTCATCCGGACCTCTGGAAATGGTTCTTTGGAAACCTTCTTTAAATTTATCTAAATCGACTACCGGTCCGCAATATCCCATAATCGAACACATACATTTTACCTCCATTTTTCGGGAACTGTTCCATGCGCGCTGTAAACAGTTCCCTTATTTTAAATTTATTCTACATCCTGCAGAGCATCAAAGCCCTCTTCACCGGTTCTGATTTTTACAACATTTTCCACATCATAAACGAAAATCTTACCGTCTCCGATATGTCCTGTATAAAGCACTTTCTTAGCCGTTTCGATAACACTGCGGACAGGAACTTTGCTCACCACGATTTCTACCTGGATTTTCGGAAGCAGGTTTGCCTCAATCTGTACGCCGCGGTAATACTCCGGTTTTCCTTTCTGTACGCCGCATCCAAGAACGTGCGATACGGTCATGCCTGTAA
>ENA-OQKD01000033-OQKD01000033.1-human-gut-metagenome-genome-assembly--contig:-NODE-33-length-36356-cov-3.230258_pt1 | contig 36356 bp, 38 predicted proteins | sample MGYA00242775_ERZ504792 | MGnify/ENA primary metagenome ERZ504792 (study PRJEB26092, sample SAMD00036401) | human gut metagenome | host: Homo sapiens | study: EMG produced TPA metagenomics assembly of...
TTTGTCCCGTATTTCCGCTTCTATCATCTGTTTCTTGCTCTCGTTTTTGTAGTTATACTGTAATACTAGCACACCATCACCACATGCAGATGCAGTCAGCGCAAAACATAGCAGCAAACATGGCAAGATATATTTTTTCTTCTATAATTATACTCCTTCTACATCTCAGGTACCGGGTCGGTCTTGAGGAATCCCATACTTCTGATACATCAAAAAGGTCACTGAGCATTTCCGGATTATAATACATTCGGTATCCGTCCAGATTTCTTCTTCCCTGGCGGAAATAATCGTCTGTGATCTGTACAAAATACTGGCTGGAATCTACATTACAGAAGTAACGATATCCCTGACTCTTATAAAACTCATATTTCGCATTGTCCGAAGAGTAGCCCTCCCAGCTTCCAATATCCGCTCCAAAAGCAAAAATGATCATATCTGTTTTTCCAAGAATCGGAGCTACATAACTCTGCCATTTCTCATCATCTGTCTGCAGATCCTCAAGTGATCTCTCCGCAACATTCTTATGTCCCCAGGTATGACTCGCAAACTCCCAGCCTTCCGCCTTCATTGCATCAGCCACAGCAGTCGCTTCCTTCACTTCCTGATCAAAATCAAAATCCGGATGTTCCTCCAGGAATTTCTTCTGATCATCCTGAAGATCCTCACCAGTCTTATACGCAATGTCCGTACGATATCCCAACACACCGTTATAACCCGTCATTGCCAGGATTCCCTTCCTTCCGTGATAGGAGAAATCCGGATGTTCTTTTACAAAAGTATCGATCAGAGGAACCATATCATAATCTCCGGTTGAAACACTTCCGTCATCCTCTACATACTCATTCTTAACTTCACCATTTGAATCCACAACAAGCTTTGTTGCAAATCCGTCTCCGTCCATGTAATGATAATAGCTAACATCATCCTGCGAAAGTACAAACGGTATCTTATCCGGCGGCAGCATGATACTTCCTCTGGACATTGTACCATCCTCATTCACGATTGCCATGTCATGAGGACTTACCATTACATAACCTTTCTCATACATGCTCTGTATGATTTTGTTAAACTCATCAATAGTTGTCATATACTGATTATATCCGTCAGAATCTGATTCGCCGTCAAATGCCTTGGACGGATCTTTGATAAGTGTATGAAAAAACACATGTGTGATCTGCTCCAGCGGATACTCTGTGCAGGTTGCCTTCGTATTCTCATATTCAGAAACTGCATTCTGCATATCTGTATTGCTGTCATAGTCCGGCTGGCTCTTAAGAAGCTCTATGGCACCATCATAATTATACTGCGCAGCCATAAGCGATGCCTGATCCAGCGGTGATTCTTCCTGCTGTGTATCAGCAGCTTCTGTATTCTCTTCAGCATTTGATGACTCATCCTGGTCGTTTTCTTCCTGCGCATCAGCCTCTGCTGTATCAGCTTCCTGCTGTTCTCCTGTTGCTTCCTGCTGAGCTTCTTCGTTCTTTGTATTCTCAGATGCGGATTTGTGAAATGGATCATCATCCGCAAACGGAAGTAATCCACATCCGTTTAACCCCAGTGCTGCGCACAAAAGAACTGTCATAACCCATGCTGTTCTTTTTCTCATAATTTACCCCTTTCGATCTATCACTCACCCCATGGCCGGAACCGGCACTGGTCTGGAAGGATCAAATACTTCCTGCGCATCGAACAGATCTGACAGAAGTTCAGGATTATAATACATTCGGTATCCGTCCAGATTTCGCCTTCCCTGTCGAAAATAATTACTGCGAATCTGTACAAAATACTGACTGGAATCCACATTACAATAATAATTATATCCCTGACTCTTAAGATATTCGAATTTCTCCCCTGAATAATCCTCCACACTGGTAAGATCTGCGCCAAATGCAAAGATTATAATATCTGTTCCACCAATCAGCGGGTCTACATTCTCTTTAAATTTCTGTGTATCAGCCTGCAATTTCTCCAGGCTTATCTGGCTTACATTCTGGTGCCCCCAGGTATGACTTGCAAACAGCCATCCCTCATCTTTCATGGCCTGTGCTACTTTTGCAGCTCCCTCGCGCTCTGTATTCAGGTCAAAATCAGGATGTTCATCCAGCCATTTCACCTTATCAGCATCCAGATCATCCGGACGTGTCTCGTAGCTGCTGTCTGTACGATAACCAAGGATTCCATTATATCCTGTAAGTGCCACGATTCCCTTTGCTCCTCTGTATGAGAAGTCAGGATGTTCTTCTACAAAACGGTCGATCAGAGGAACCATATCATAATCTCCCACAGAAACACTTCCATCATCCTCTATATATTCATTGCGGATCTTGCCATCATCATCCACGACAAGTTTCGCTGCAAATCCGTCTCCGTCCATATAATGATAATAACACACATCATCCTGTGAAAGCACAAACGGCACTTTACCGGGTGGGAGCAGAATCTCACCTGCATTCATATTTCCATTCTCATCGGCTGTCGCCATATCATAAATGCTGACCATAACATATCCTTTATCATACATACTCTGTGTGATCTGATTAAATTCATCGATCGTTGTCATGACCTGATCGTAATCACCGGATTTGTAATCACCGTCAAATGCTTTACTGGTATCTTTGATCAATGTATGATAAAAAACATGTGTCACCTGGTCCAGCGGCCAGGAAACACAGGAATCTTTCTTCTTCTGATATACTTTGACTGCATGCTGAAACCTCTCACTTGTCTGGTAAGCATCGCTGCTCTGAAGCATTTCAATAGCTTTGTCATAATCATACTGAGCCGCATAATGCTTTGCATTTCTGTAAAGTGTCTTATCTTCCCTGCTCAGTTCATCCGGGATACTCTCTGCTTCCGGTGTTACAGTATTCTCTGCTTCTGGCTCAACTTCTGCCGATGTCTGGACAGGCTCCGCTTCTTTCTTCGTTCCTGCAGACTTTGCCATCTGTGTGATCTTAGTCTGCTGTTCCATGAAAAAATTCTGCAGTTCTTCTCCGTAGAAACCGACACCGATTCCTATAGCAGCTGCAGCTGCCACAACAATTCCTCCGGCAATACGCATTCTTCTCTTTCTGCGGCGCATTTTGTTACGGCGTTCCTTTCTGGCTGCCCTTCTGGCTTCATATGCGCCATTGTCATCATAAAACGAAATCCTCGTCCTCACTTGCTGCAGGCGATTCTTCATCTATATCTGCGTTCTTCGACGGTTCTGCATCTGAATTAGTTTCTGCATCAGCTTTCTGCGAAATTGCTTCTTCTGTATCTGAAAGTCTCTCCTCTGTATTCTCAGATTCAGGCTTCAATTCACTCATACTTTTCTCCTTTTATCATCTGAATAAAGATATTATAACCATACGCGGCCATTCCATCCTGTAAAAAATGTTTTACATTACAGTTTTTTATCTCAATTATAACCTGTAATAATATAAATTTCTACCGCTTTCCACCCATTAATTCTTTTTTAATAATTGCCTTTTGGCTTATTTAATGATAAAATAAACTTTATGCAAAGGACTGTCTATGCGTAACAGTCCCTGTGAAAACACATACATTAGGAGGATGCAAATGAGTACAGTAACAATAGTCCTTCTGGTCATTCTGGTTATCCTGATCGCTGCACTGATCGGTTTATATTTCTTCGGCAAAAAGGCTCAGAAGAAACAGGAAGAACAGCAGGCTCAGATTGAAGCAACAAAGCAAACCGTTTCCATGCTGGTTATCGATAAAAACGAGGATGCCATTAAAAGAATCCGGACTTCCTCAGATGGTAATTGATCAGACACCTAAGCTTATGCGCCGTTCCAAACTTCCGATCGTTAAAGCAAAAGTCGGACCAAAGATCGCGATCATGATCGCAGATGAAAAAGTTTTTGACCTGATCCCGGTAAAAAAAGAGATCAAAGCTGAAGTAAGCGGTCTCTACATCGTAGGAGTAAAAGGAATCCGTGGTTCTCTGGAAGCACCGGCACCTAAGAAGAAGGGGTTCTTCGCAAGATTTAAGAAAGATAAGGCTGCTAAATAATTGCAGTTAACTGTAACAAAAGACCGCCAGTCTATGATTTTTGAAATCACAGACCCGCGGTCTTTTTTATTCATTTACTGCTCCATACATTAATTCTGCCTTCCTGTTCTACAGCTTAATCTGAACCAAAGGAATATTCACACAATTAGATTGTAAAATCTTTACAGTTCTTCGGCTGTGCCTTGATCGCGAGATAGCAGTCAGCTACATGCTCCTGGTTCATATCCAGTGCATAATCTACTTTCATATTAAGACCGCTGTCATTCTCCTCCAGATTCAGGTTCGTTGCCGCAATTCCCATTTCAATGGTTCCATACGGAGTAGTATAATAAGTCATATTCTTTTTACCCTGTTTCAAAAACCATATGAACATTAACAACACCTTTTTTACGCACTTCCATGCCCTTTGGTGAAATCTTTATGTAATTGATCGTCGGTTCTGCGAAATCCTCCAGAATCTCCTCATAGCGCAGATAATGGCTTCCATTCCGAAAATAATACTCGCCCGGCACAACGATCTCGATCGGCTCCTGATCGCCTTCTGCATCCATTGTCTGAAGTCCGCTTACATGAATCAGTACTTCTTTATCCATTTCTCTCATACTCCTGATATTCTTATTAAATATACTCTCAGATCTGTTTCTATGTAGTTCTCTGTTTTCAATACTTCTCAATATCGATCTTCTTTGTCATCTCCACATCATACGGAAGAATTGAATTGGCAAATGCCTTAAACTCATCAGCTAGGTCACTGACAAAAAATCTGTATGGAAAATCCTTCTTCTCCATACCAGTACTGGAAAGGCCTTTTTCCTCCAGCAGTCTGCCCAATTCCAAAGCCGTCTCATATGCCGGATTCACCAGGCACACATCCTCACCCATGATCTTTCTGATAGTGGAGCGCAACAGCGGATAATGGGTACATCCAAGAATCAGTGTATCAATCTTCTTATCCTGCAATTCTTTCAGATATCTGGCCGCAATCTCATCAGTCACGGAATCATGAAGCCATCCTTCCTCCACAAGTGGTACAAAAAGCGGACATGCCTTGCCAAACACTGTAATCTCAGGATCCAGATTCTTGAGATATTCCGCATGGATCCCGCTTCCAACTGTTCCCACGGTGCCGATAACTCCCACACGTTTATTCCTTGTCTGTGCTGCTGCAACCTTTGCACCCGACTCTATTACACCAATGATCGGAATATCAAATTCATCTCTCACTGCGTCCAGGGCAAATGCACTTGCAGTATTGCAGGCAATCACAATTGCCTTCACCTGCTGCTCCTGCAGAAAACGGATAATCTGGCGTGAGTACCTGATAATAGTCTCTTTTGATTTACTTCCGTAAGGCACTCTCGCCGTATCACCAAAATATACGATTTTTTCTGAAGGAAGATTGCGCATGATCTCACGTGCAACAGTCAGTCCTCCCACACCGGAATCAAAGACTCCAATCGGTGCATCTCTATCTATTTTCATTGATTTATCTCCATCTCTTTTGGTTGTCCCATTATTCTATCACCAATCGAGAGCCTGTGCAAGCCAGAAGGATATCTTTATGTCATCTTTCTTTCCTTTATCCTCTGTCGGAAGCTGCGAGAAACAAAATTTCGGATATAAAGTTCCCCACCATGCTGTAACAGCTGTCTGCACCTGTCGATTTTCCACGATTTTGTACACTCTGGCAGGCACTGTTTCTGCCAGAAACACTCCGAGCATTCCCGCAGTCAAAGTAACTGCCAGTTTTTTTGCCAGTCTGTTTTCTATAAAATATTTCCTGTTATCCGTCATTATATCAATCTCCTGCTGTATTTATCTGTTTTACCTGGATTATAGCCATTATCTGAGGAGTTTATACATTAACCTTCAGGCAGTCATTCACAATACTCACTGTTTGCAGCGGCGCAAGTTTGTCTTCCCTGTAGCTCTCATAAAAAAGCTCTCTGAGTGTTACAATCGTTGTATTTTTTCCGGACATTCGATTTTCCACCAGTCCTGTGATATACTCTCCCACCGAAGAATTATCCTCTCCACGCCATTCCAGGATCTGTGCTGCATTCTCCGCCTCAAATACGTAAAGATTCTCCCCTGTAAAAGCTTCCTGTTTCAGGTAATCCAGAACCATTCTCCACCGTCCATCCTCAACAAGAGTCCTTCCGATGATCAAAACCTGCAGATGTCCCATATCCAGAAGTTTCTCCTGCGACTGCCCGTATGCCTGCTCGATCCGTTCAAAATCCGGTCCGCTGATCTGCAGAACTCTCGCTCCGCCATCTTCTTCGTCCTTTCCCTGTCCAGTGCTCTCAGACAGATCGGGCATTCCATATGACAGAAGAATTCCCTCCGGAGAAGCATCCACTCCAACAGCCATCGGATACATTCTTTTCTCCGGTTCCACAGCAGCACCACAACCACTCATAAGCAGGCACACCGCCAGGATTCCGGTTACTGCTGCAGACGCTCTTTTCCTGCGGCGTCCTTTTCCCCTGAAGAACAGATAAAGCTGGCAGATCAGAATTCCCGGTACAAAAATATACCCCAGACACCAGCCAAAATAATCCAGGATTCCTTTTCCGTCTTCTTCGAGAATAGATATCAGAAAAATCAGCGCAGGCAGCCACAGCCGTCCTGTACCAAGATGCGCCTTCCGGATGACCAGATGTCCGTAATGTACCAGACTTCCTATAGAAAAGAGCAGACTGTACAGAAGAAATCCCATCCATATCACATCAAACCTCGCCAGCACATTCCCCGGAAGATCTGCTCCGTCCAATAACGGCAATACCGGAAATTCTTCGGCTTTTATTCTGTCATATCCCAGTACTGCCGGAAGCAGGATTTCCATTCCCACAAGAATGCCCCCCAGTGTCAGGATCCCTCCGACAGCCGTTTTGCCTGCACTTCCATATTTCTCTACATTTCCAAACAGGAACGGCAGCATACCTGCTGCTGAAAACGCACACAATACTGCGTAAAAAGCCCTCCATATATTTTCCATTGTAAACTCATTTCTTCTGACTGCATCCATAAGATATTCCGTCTTTGCCTGAGGTATACACAATGCCATCATGATCAGGACACCTCCCAGGAGCAGACCACCGGAAACTTCTGCCATTCTCCCCCGCACCGGCATTCCTTTACAGGTTCCGACAGAACACACCACTATAGCCCAAAATGCGATCCATCTGCCGGATACCCCTGTGATCAGACTCACTGGCACGATCACTCTGAGAACTGCCAGCAGATACCCTGCAGTCAACAGGATATATAGCAGAAAAAATATACCTATGAGCCGCCCGGCAAAACCACCGGCTGACTTTACCAGATTATCAAAAGCAGGTGTCATCCGCACCAGCAGGATCACATAAAAGCCAAGCAAAATCAACGCCAGAACAGTCCCTGTCACAGCACTGGTTCCATTGATTCCTCCTATTCCAAAAAGACATAACATAAATGGTGCCAGAAATGCCAGTATCATCTGTCTGTATAGCTGTCTGTGGGAAATTCTGTTGTTTTCTGCAAACCTCATGAACCGGGCTCCTTTCTCTTCAATCGGATTTTCTGTTCTTCTCTTGCATAAAGCGGCCTCAGCTTTCTCCTGCGCAGAGGTACTCGCCATATTCCTTCTTGTCCGCCTTCTCCCTGTTCCTTTTTTATAAAAGGCACGAGATACGGTACTCCAAAACTTACAAGTCCGGCCAGATGCCCCACTGTCAGATATACTCCCAGTACAATTCCATAAATCCCAAGATAACCTCCCAGAATCAGGAAACCATATTTCAGCAGACGAAAAGCTGCTACAAATTCTTCGCTGGGAATCGTCATAGACCCCAATGCAGTCAGTGCCACGATCATCACAACAATAGGACTTACCAGATTTGCCTCCACTGCTGCCTGTCCGATCACAAGACCACCTACGATCCCGATAGCATTTCCTAATGATCCCGGAACCCTCACTCCGGCCTCCCTGATCAGCTCAAATGACAATTCCAGAAAAACAAGCTCTGCTACACTGGAAAATGGTACCCCTTCTCTCGCCTCCGCAAAAGACAGTATCAGCGCAGACGGCAGGATCTGTGTATGAAAGCGTATTACAGCCAGATAAAGTCCCGGCAGCACAACAGCTGTGATCAATGCCAGATATCTCAGTACTCTGAGAAAAGACGCCATCTCGAATCTGTGGTACCAGTCCTCGCTGCTTTCCATAAAACTGTTAAAATTCCCCGGCAGGATCAGTGCTTCAGGTGAATTGTCACATAAAATCACAACTTTCCCGTTTAATATCTCCTGTACAGCCCGGTCAGGCCGCTCCGTTGTCTGATACTGAGGAAATGGTGAATACCAGGCATCCTCTGTCAGCTGCTCCAGCATTCCGCTGTCAAGAATCCCATCAATTTGAAATTCTTCAAGCCGTTCTTTTACTTCCTCCAGAAGTTCCTCATGTACCAGATCATCCATATAGAGAACCTGTGTCAGTGTATGAGAACGTCACACCTATCTTGTACTCTTCCACCTTAAGTCTAGGTATCCCGGAGCCGTTTTCTCACCAGTGCACTGTTGCTCTTTACACTGTCCGAAAAACCTTCTTTAGATCCCCTGAGAACTTTTTCAGATTCAGCCTCCGTCACCCCCATTGACGGATATCCTTTGCTGGAGATCTTCATTGCTTTATCATAACCGTCTATAAAAAACGACTGCATCTCCGGTCAGCATTGCTTCTATCGCCTCATCAAGATCTGCAAGCTTCTTTACATCTGCAATTCCAAGGCTGTTATTCTGTACAAATTCCTGTATCTGATCCGGAGAAACTTCCCAGAAATGATTGATCATTTTACCAAGAGCAGAATCATCCAGCATCATATTGGAAACTGCAATCTCTATATAAACCATAAGACAGTCTACTTTGTGCTTTTCCCCCAGCCGCATAGGCCGTATCAGAATGTCGCTGCAGTTTATCAGTCTGTCTCTTAAATATTTCTCATTCTCGCGCAAATTCGCAGACACTTTTTTCTGGTCCGGCTGCTTTTGCGATTCTTTCACAGTTCTCACCCCATTTCCGTTAAATTCTATAAGTAATTTAGCAATGCGATTCTGCCCGGAGGGCTTTATTATGTCACAGGAACATTACAAAGCAGTTTCCTGCTGACATAATAAAAGAGAGGCTCTCCGCCTCTCTTAGAATTTCCCAATATTTAAATATTATTCAATATTTATTTACGTCCTCTGGTCTTCTCCTTCTCAGCACGCTCGCGCTCTGCATTCTCTGCCTCGATAGAACGCATAATCGCCATTCTCTGATTTTCGATGTGCTGGAAGGAAAGCTGTTTCGCACGCTCTACGTCACGTTCTTTGATTGCTTTAGTCAGTTCTTCATGTTCTTTTACAAGAAGATCTCTTGTCTCGCCTTCTTTAAGATATTCCACACGGTAGCGATAAATCTGCTCACGCATATTGTTAAGCACCTGAATCAATCTCTTATTATCGGAAGCCTGATAAATAATCTCATGGAAAGCAACATCCGCTTCAGCCAGCTTAACCAGATTTCCCTCTGCAATCGTATGCTCGAACTCCTTCGCCGCAAGCCAAAGTCTGCTCATCTCTTCTTCTGACATACGTGCGCAGGCTTTCTCAATGGCAACATTCTCAAGTGCAATGCGAACCTCCAGCACATCATTCAGATCTTTCTCTGTAATATTCGCAACCTGAGCTCCTCGACGGGGGATCATCACAACCAGCCTCTCCTGCTCCAGTTTACGCATTGCCTCTCTGATCGGAGTTCTGCTCACACCAAGTCTCTCAGCCAGAGCAATCTCCATCAGTCTTTCACCCGGCTTCAGTTCTCCCTTCAGAATTGCCTGACGCAGTGTATTGAACACTACATCTCTTAAAGGAAGATATTCATTCATATTTACTGAAAATTCACTTGTCATTTGTATGTCCCCCTGCTTTCGTAACTTCTGTTGCAAAAACTGTTTTTGCCAGTCTGCTCTCTCTCAGTACAGCTGCCGCTTCTTCCATCTTCTTCCGGTCATCAAAGATTCCAAATACAGTCGGACCGCTGCCACTCATCATTGCCTTAAGCGCCCCATGCTCCTCCATCAGAGCTTTGATTTCACCAATAACAGGATACCTGCCGATGATTCCCGGTTCAAAGACGTTCTCCATCTTCTCTGTCATTGCACGCAGGTCACCACTTTCAATATCTCTGATCATTCCGTCAATATCCGGATGCGTCTGGATCTGATCCAGCTGCAGACTCTCATAAGCAGCCTTCGTAGATACATTAATTCCCGGTTTGCCAATCAGAACAAAACAATCCGGAACCTGCGCGATCCTGGTAAGCTTCTCACCAATTCCCTCTGCCAGGGCTGTTCCTCTCATAACACAATAAGGCACATCTGCACCAATATTTACAGCACGTTCCATCAAATCTTTCTCACTGAGTCCCAGCTTAAACAAACGATTGACTCCAACCAGAGCTGCCGCTGCGTCCGAACTTCCACCAGCCATACCCGCTGCCACAGGAATAAATTTCTCAAGCCGGATCTCCACACCTTCTTTAACCTGGAATTCATCCATCAGAAGCTTCGCTGCTTTATATACAAGATTTCGTTCGTCGCTTGGAATATAAGGATAATTCACAGACAGAGAAATTCCCGGCTTTTTCACCTTTCTCATCTCCAGAACATCATACATCTGAATTGTCTGCATGATCATCCTGACCTCATGATAGCCATCCTCTCTCTTTCTGAGAATATCCAGACCCAGATTTATCTTAGCCAATGCACGTAAACGCATAAAACCCTCCGCTTATCCTTTGTACTTTGTATACAATAAAAATCTTTGTACATATTTTAAAACATTTTACTACTGTTTTCAATATATGATCTTCTATTTTTTATGGAAATTTTTTTCAATTCGGCACCTGTTTTACCAGAATCAGTGGCTGGCCTGGCTTTACCTCTTTCTCAGTCAGGCTGTTTACACTGCAGATTTCATCCACAGTTGTATAGAACTTTCTTGCAATGTCCCACAATGAATCCCCGACTTTTACAATATACACCGTAATACCTGGCATACTTTCAATTTTTTTACGATCCAGTGGCTGCTCTTCTACAGATTCAATAATCTGCTCCTCCCACTGTCTGAATACCAGAACGTTCAATCCCACTGCTGCCTTAACTTCCAGTTCATCCCCGTCAGCCATGGCCGTGGAAAGTTGTTCCAGATCAGCCTGCAGGAAATACGTACAATCCTGACCAATATCTTTTGCCTCGATCAGATGGGTAAACGGCAGCATGGCATCCATGGAATAAAACGGCATTTCATCATTTCCAATAATATACAGAATCTTAAGCATTACGATGCCCTCTGCCACAATTCCCTTATCCGTAATTTTAGTCTTATCCACCTTCACCTTACCACTGCTGTGACAAAGCTGCAGGACTTTTCCCTGGCTCTCCTTTATCTCGATTCTGTCGGTCAGCCTGCACTTCGAAAAATTCCGCACCAGAAGACTCTCCAACAGTTCCTTCCTGCCATGCAGCACACATTCTTTCAGTGGACTATACGCATCAAGAATCAGTTCATGTTCTTCCTCTCTGTACATTTTCATATTTAATTCCAACACAGCATCAACCTGCAGGATTCTCTCTTCTCCGTCCGGATCCGGTTTTACTTCCACTCCCTGATGAATCAGTGAAACTTCAATATGCGGGATCAGTTCTTCTGAACATCCGCTGCACTCCACTTCACTGTTAAAAGGCATCGTATATTCCAGCCACTGAGGCGGGTTCGCCTCTTCAGGCCCTGCATACAGCAAAAAAACTGCCAGTTCACCTTTTACCCTGAGTTTATTTTCCTCAGGACGCAGATCCAGATTCCGCGGTTCAATAGTATACCATAAAAGGGTCTCCACATTTGGTCTGTTTGATACAAGTGTAATATCATCTTTGATCCGTAAAGTATCTTTTTTATGTACACGCAGACTCATCAGCCGGATTGTCTTCTTTTTTACCGATATGTCCGAGTCATTCAGTTCAACAGGAAGCTCTATCGTCCTCATTTCATCTACTACTGCATAAAAAGTCACGATTGCCTTAATGTTCAATTTCCTTGAATGGATCACATGAACACTGAGATCTTCAATCTCCCAGTTCAGGCACAGCTTATCTCCCCCTTCTATCCCTTCCAGATTAATAATTTCATCCAACGGTAATTTCGCAGAAAGGCTGTAAATCCTGCCTTCTTTTCCCTACATAAAGCAGATCTACATTGAGTGTTCCTTTCAGAAAAGCTCTTCCCTCACTGAGCCGCACCTCATCCATAGAAACATCTGCCTTACTCTGCACCAGGCGGCCGATATCCGGTTTCACATCCGGCACATTATAATCCTCGTCAAAAGTTACCTGGCTGGCTGCTTTATTCTTTACTCGCAACATCTGAATATTTTCTTTTCTTAATTCCAATTTTTTATTCCTTTCCTTCCAAGTTTTTTTTACATATTATTTTTCCATAATTGCTTCTTAGCCGCTAAACTGCACGGGTTTCTTTGTTTCTGCTATTTTCAGAACGATACACGGATATGACGGCTCACCCCCTGCATCTTTTTCTTCAGGCCCGATCAGTCTTGTTTTGCAGAACACAGCATTCTCCGATTCCGATAGCTCTTCCACCTGAATACTGTATCCCCCTGTAAGCTGCTCACCGTAACCTTTCATCAGATATCGTACCCCTTCAGCCTGATATGTCATCTGGAATACTTTTTCCTTTTTCTGTTCCATCAGTTTTGAAGCCTCTGCGGGGATCTCCTCCTGCTTTACGATCGTATATTCCAGAGGTGTACGCTCCCCCTCCTCAATCTTGATAAACCGACAGCCCGTCAACAAAACTGCCAGCATCAGAATCCAGATCAAGCCTGCTGACTTTTTTCCCATAATGCACCCCTGCCCATTCCTTACTAGCAATTTTATGCCTGGACGAGCTTAGTTATTACATCGCTTTCCTGCTGTCAGGCAATTGATATCTGTCTTATTTTTCACTTCTTTTTTCTTTTTATCCCGGCATCATTAGATTCTTTCTTGCAGGATATCTCATAATTCCGTATAATAAAAAGAACATTAACATCACATGGGCATTTCTCATTTGCCCGGAAAGGAAATAATAAATGATACGATTTATTCTTGTCTGTATCGTGGTGATCGGATATCTGATTCTCTCCATACCCATTCTGCTGGTTGAATGGATCATTGGTAAATTTTCTCCCATGACAAAAGATATCAGTTCCCTCCGCATCATCCAGGCAGTATTTCGCTTCATCCTCCGTATCACTGGAGCTAAAGTCACAGTAATCGGAGAAGAAAATGTACCTAAAGATACTCCGGTGCTCTATATCGGCAACCACAGAAGCTACTTTGACATACTCCTGACATACTCCAGATGTCCGATTCGCACAGGCTATGTTGCCAAAAAAGAAATGGAAAAAATCCCACTTCTTTCCACATGGATGCGTTATCTCCACTGTCTCTTTCTTGACAGGAAAGATATCAAGCAGGGACTTAAGACTATTCTCACAGCAATAGATAAAGTAAAATCCGGCATTTCCATCTGTATCTTCCCGGAGGGTACCAGAAACAGAAATGAAGATGAACTGGACCTGCTCCCATTCCATGAAGGAAGTTTCAAAATTGCAACCAAGGCAAAATGCCCGATCATTCCGATCGCTATCAGTAACTCCGCTGACATTTTTGAGGCCCATTTTCCTAAAATGGCACCAGCCAAAGTTGTGGTAGAATACGGGAAACCAATTTATCCTGACGAATTCAGCAAGGAAGATAAGAAACATATTGGTGAATATACCCGGAATGTTATTCATGAAATGTTGGTTAAAAATAAATCTCTCACAGAAAAACAGTAACATATATCAGAAGATTTTGAACTTATTCTGATACAGATAAGTCCCCACCCGCTGCTTATTGCTTTTTGCAATTGATGCAGCAGATGGGGACTTACTTGATTGGGTTAATTTTATTTTTTACTTCAGACACATATCCCTGTCAGCAAGATTGCAGTGATCGTTCCCGCCAGAGTAGCCAGAAGTGCTCCTGGCAGAGTATATCTTGTCTTTTCAACTTTTGCCGCTGCAAAATACACACTCATGCAATAGAACAGACTCTCTGTTGAACTTAATATTACCGCACCCATGAACCCGGCTCTTGAATCCGTACCATATTGTTTAAAAATATCCAGCAGTAAACCTGTCGCGGCACTGGAAGAAAACATCCGTACAATCGTCAGCGGCAAAATCTCCGACGGAATTCCAATCCCGGAAGTTAATTTTCCAAGCAAATTTCCTGCAAAGTTCAAAAATCCTGAACCTCTCAAAATTCCCACGCCTGTCATCAGGCCTACCAGTGCCGGACAGATCCCGGCCACAGTTTTTAACCCATCTTTTGAACCATCCAGAAAATCATTATATACATCTCTCCCTGCCAGCAGCCCCCAGCTAATAATATAAAACAGAAATACCGGAATAATCATATCAGACAAAAATGCAAGAATTCTCATCTATCTTTCCCCCTGCGGTTCATAATTCTGCAAAAGATCACTGCTGTAACAGTACTGACCGCAGTGGCCACCATCCCCGGCCCCACCACTGCTGCCGGATCGGCACTTCCATACTGTGCACGGTATGCAATCATATTCACAGGAATTAATTGCAAAGAAGAAATATTAATAATCAGAAATGTACACATTTCTTTGCTTGCAATTCCAGTTCTTTGTTCAGACTTATTCCCCCTCCATTTTTTCTTGCTTATTTCTATCCTCCTGTCTTCCAGTTCAGCAAGACTCTCCATAGCTTTCAGTCCGGCAGGAGTAGCCGCCCAGCCAAGTCCCAGAATGTTCGAAAGAAAATTCAGCGAAATATATTTGCAGGGCTCAGAATCAGGATCCAGATTGGGGAAAAGAAATCTCATAGCAGGACGCAATTTCCCCGAGAGCTTCTCTACCATTCCTGCCATCTCTGCAATTTTCATCAGTCCTGACCACATAGCCACCATTCCAGCCATGGAAATACACAATGTGACTGCATCTTTTCCCGAAGACACTGCTGCTTCCGTCACCGCCTTAAGATTCCCGGTCAAGGCTCCATATATGATTCCGATTATGATCATTCCACTCCATAAATATGTCATTTCCACTGCCCCCGGTTTTCATAAACATTTCACGTCTCTACAGCATATTCCCTGATTTCTTCTGTCAGAACTTCCACTCTGTCTGCCAGATTGCGCACACACCTTTTTCTCATCATCTGCACGATCAAGCCTCTGTACACATCTCAAATATAACCATTCTGCGTCAGATTTTGCCCACATCCTAATAAAATTTCATGCTATAATCAACATACAAGCCAAACAATCTGAAACACAATTTTTTTTGGGGAGTGAAGTAATTCATATGTATTACATAATTAAAAATGGGCAGATCGTAGATGGACTAAAACATCCACCATTCCACGGTGATATCCTGATCAGAGATGGAATTATACAGGAAATCGCAGAACACATAGAAATTCCTAGCTGATTTTCCAAAGAAACTATACTGGATGCAAATGACGGCTATGTAACACCAGGATTTATTGACATTCACAGACACGGCGACTGGCAGGCACTGCAGCATGGAGACGATGAACTTCTGAACCGTCAGGGATTGACCTCTGTGGTAAACGGAAACTGTGGTCTCTCTGTCGCACCTGCAGGACAAAAATACTCCGGTCAGATTTACAGTTTTCTCGGCAGTGTAACCGGCAAACTGGATCAGGATCCTCTTTCGTTTATGGAATCCATGACAAACTATATGGATGCCTTATCGAAAACCGATCGAAGTGTACACACAGGAATGCTTGCAGGCAATGGAACCATCCGGGCTGCAGTTAAAGGATATGCTTCCGGAAAACTTTCTGATACGGAAACACATCAGGTATGGAAAACACTGGAAGAATCTTTATCCGCAGGTTCACTGGGCGTAAGCCTTGGTATCGCCTATGCTCCGGAATTTGAATATGACCGGAACGGACTGGTTCGGGCACTGCAGCCTTTAAAGAATACAGGCATTCCCATTACCACACATATCCGCAACGAAGGCGATGGCATTCTCCCTGCACTGCAGGAAGTAATTTCTGTTGCAGAGGAACTGCATATTCCACTGCATGTAAGCCATATGAAATGTATCGGCCAGAAAAACTGGGGAGATACCCCACGAAAAATCATCCAGTTATTCGACGAAGCAGCCCTGCGAGGTATAAAAACAGACTTTGATCTGTATCCATATCTTACAGGTTCCACTCAGCTGGTTCATCTGCTTCCGCCAGAATTCCAGGAAGGCGGTACATCTGCTATCTGTCAGAGACTGGCTGATTCTGAATGTCGTAAGGCTATCACAGAGGTGTTAAAGCAACCTTCAGACATCTTTGAAAATATTGTAGAACTGGCTGGCTTTGAGCGAATTTACGCAAGCACACTGCATACTCAGAAGTATGCACCATATGCAGGAAAATCTATTGCTGAAATAAGCAGAATCTTCAACAACGATCCGTATGAAACGCTTTATGATATTCTTCTTGCAGAGCACTGTGATGTTACTATGCTGGACACGATTGCTTCCGAAGACGATATGCTGTACTTCCTGAAAGACGACCGTGCAAATCTGATCTCGGATGCTATTTATCCGGCAGGCGGCAAATACCACCCGAGAGTTTATGGTGCATTCCCAAAACTCCTCACAGATTATGTACGGGATAAAAAAACTCTTCACAATTGAAGATGCAATTTACAAAATGACCGCAAAACCAGCACAGGTACTCAGTATAAACAGAGGTGTTCTGGCTAAAGGAATGCCTGCAGATATTAATGTATTTCATCTGAAAAATCTCCAGGTACATGCCGATTTCCAAAATCCGGATCAGTTCTGTACAGGCTTTGATTATGTTTTTGTAAATGGCAGAATCGCGGTTTCACATGACAAATACTTAAATCCTGCAAGCGGAATGATACTCAGGCGGTAACCTTTATGTTACTGTTACTCCGTGCCCAGTAACAACCTTTATAACTACCCACAGCAAATATTAACCTTGCTTTTATATATAGAACCGTTTATACTGGACAGAACGAGTAAAAAATAAATTTGGAGGATTTTACACATGAAAATTGCAGTAACTTATGACAATGGAGAAGTTTTTCAACATTTTGGAAAAACAGAATCTTTTAAGATCTACAATGTGGAAGATAACACAGTAGTTTCCAGCGAGGTTATCGGTTCTAACGGTACAGGCCATGGTGCTTTAGCAGGATTACTTGCTGAACAGGGCATAAATGTTCTGATCTGCGGCGGCATCGGAGGCGGCGCTCAGGCAGCTCTTACAGAGGCAGGTATTGAATTATGTGCCGGAGCCCAGGGAAATACTGATCAGGTTGTAGAAGCTTATCTAAAAGGTGAATTGGAGTCTTCCGGTGTCAATTGTGATCATCACCATCATGAGGAAGGTCACTCTTGTGGAGATCACGAAAGCGGACATTCCTGTGGAGACAGCTGCGGCAGTGGATGTGGCGGAAGCTGTGGATCACAGCCTCAGATTACAGGGCGCAACGTGGGCAAAACATGCCGCACTCATTACAGAGGAACATTTAATGACGGAACACAGTTTGATTCCTCATATGACCGCGGAGAACCACTTGAATTTATCTGCGGTGCAGGTCAGATGATCAAAGGATTTGATGCAGCTGTGGCAGATATGGAAGTCGGACAGATCATTGATGTTCACCTTATGCCGGAAGAAGCATACGGAATGGCAGATCCAAATGCAATCTTTACTTTAGAAATCGCACAGCTTCCAGGCTCTGAAGACCTGTCAGTTGGTCAGCAGGTATATCTTTCCAACCAGTATGGTCAGCCATTCCCGGTTAAGGTAACCGCTAAAGATGAGAAGAATATTACATTTGATGCTAATCATGAGATGGCAGGTAAAGAACTGAATTTTAGAATTGAATTAGTTGAGGTAAAATAATAATATTTATCGTAACTGTTCTATATCTTCACAATGAATAACGGAATGCTGAATAATTTCTATTTAGCAATGTTAAAAAGAGGATTCATCAAGTTCAACATATTAATGAACTGATATGAATCCTCTTTTATCTTTGACAAAATTTCTTATAATTTACTGACGATTATTTCTTTCTGACAATAACCTTATCCAGATGCCAGATGTCATCTACATATTCCTGGATAGTTCTGTCAGATGTGAACTTACCGCTGCATACTGTGTTGAGAAGTGCTTTCTTAGCCCATCCCTTTTCATCCCTGTATGCTGCTTCTACACGTTTCTGTGCATCTGCATAGGAACGGAAGTCTGCCAGGATGAAATAACGGTCTGCTCTGTCTGTATTCTTTGTATTAAGAAGTGAATCATACAGGTCACGGAAGAGTTCTGTATCATTGGAGAATGTTCCGTTAATAAGCTGCATCAGTACCTGACGGATTTCTTCATCTGTATTATAGATCACGTTCGGATCATAACCACCGTTGTTTTCGTAGTTGATTACTTCATCAGAGCTTAAACCAAAGATAAATGCATTCTCTGCACCAACTTCTTCTACGATCTCTACGTTAGCACCATCCATAGTTCCAAGTGTCGGAGCACCGTTGAGCATGAACTTCATGTTACCTGTTCCGGATGCTTCTTTACTTGCTGTAGAAATCTGTTCGGAAACATCTGCTGCTGCAAAGATCCACTCAGCATTAGATACTCTGTAGTTCTCGATGAATACAACTTTAATCTTTCCGTTAATGGAAGCATCGTTGTTTACTACATCACCTACGGAGTTGATGAGTTTGATGATCTTCTTGGCTGTTGCGTAACCTGCGGATGCCTTTGCACCGAAGATGAATGTTCTTGGATAGAATTCCATTTCCGGATGCATCTTGATCTGGTTGTACAGATAGATAACATGCAGGTATGTTCAGGAGCTTGACGTTTGTACTCGTGAAGTCTCTTAACCTGTACATCGAAGATGGAGTGTGGGTCTACTTCAATACCGTTATGCTCCAGGATATATTTAGCCAGACGTTCTTTGTTCTTGAACTTGATGTTCATGAATTCCTGAAGTGCTTTTTCATCGTCTGCATAAACTGCAAGTTTCTTTAACTGTGGAAGATCTGTTACCCAGTCCGGTCCGATATGTTCTGTGATCCAGTCTGCAAGGAGTGGATTTGCGTGGAGCAGGAAACGTCTCTGAGTGATACCGTTTGTCTTGTTGTTGAATTTCTCAGGCATCATTTCATAGAAGTCTTTTAATTCCTGATTCTTCAGGATCTCTGTATGAAGGCGTGCAACACCGTTTACAGAGTAGCCTGCTGCGATTGCAAGGTGAGCCATCTTAACCTGTCCGTCATAGATGATAGCCATCTTTTTGATCTTCTCATAATTTCCCGGATATTTTGCCTGGATCTCAAGGATGAAACGACGGTTGATCTCTTCGATGATCTGGTATACACGCGGAAGCAGTCTGGAGAAGAGCTCGATTGGCCATTTCTCAAGTGCCTCGGACATGATTGTATGGTTTGTGTAAGCAACAGATTTTCTTGTTACTTCCCATGCTTCATCCCATCCGAGTCCTTCTTCGTCCATGAGGATACGCATTAACTCTGCTACTGCTACAGTCGGATGTGTATCGTTCATCTGGAAGGTTACTTTTTCATATAATTTATGGATATCGCCATGTTTCTTTTTATATTTGGCAATTGCTGCCTGGAGGCTTGCAGATACAAAGAAGTACTGCTGTTTCAGTCTCAGCTCTTTACCTGCATAGTGGTTGTCGTTCGGGTAAAGGACTTCTACGATATTGCGGGCAAGGTTCTCCTGCTCTACTGCTTTCTTGTAATCACCCTTGTCAAAGGAATCAAGCTCGAAGTCTACGATCGGCTCTGCATCCCAGATACGAAGTGTGTTTACTACATCATTGTCATATCCTGTGATCGGCATATCATAAGGAATGGCTTTTACTGCCTGATATCCTTCATGGATAAATTTGTTTCCGCCCTTTTCAGGATCGTACTCTACTCTTACATATCCGCCGAAGTGTACTTCTTTGGCATATTCCGGACGACGCAGTTCGAATGGGTAGCCGTTCTTTAACCAGTTATCCGGTACCTCGATCTGATAACCGTTCTGGATTTTCTGTTTGAACATTCCGTAGTGGTAACGGATTCCGCAGCCATATGCTGCGTAATTTAAAGTTGCGAGAGAATCAAGGAAGCATGCAGCCAGTCTTCCCAGACCACCGTTTCCAAGTGCCGGATCCGGTTCCTGATCTTCGATACAGTTAAGGTCAAATCCCAGCTCTTCGAGAGCTTCTTTTACTTCACCGTAAGCGCAAAGGTTGATCAGGTTGTTTCCGAGAGCACGTCCCATCAGGAATTCCATGGACATATAGTATACGATCTTCGGATCCTGTTCGTCATAAGCTTTCTGTGTTGCAAGCCAGTTATCAATGATAACGTCTTTTACAGAGTAGCTTACTGCCTGGAAAATCTGCTCCTGTGTAGCTTCTTCAATTGTTTTTCGATAGAGGAATTTTACGTTGTCTTTTACGCTTTTCTTGAATGCCTCTTTCTTGAACATTTCGTTTGTCATTTCATACCTCCCGTAATGGTTTCACTGTTCACTTTATTCTCAGCAATACACCTTGCGGATATTGCCGGTGAACCTCTTCATTCCGTCAACTCTTCTGTTTTCTCATATCAGAGAAATTGGGGGCAAAGAATCTCCGCCTCCAATTTCCTCTCTGAAATCAGACTGTCAAGAATAATGATACTCTTTTTTCGACAGTCTGTCATGTGTATAATTGCCGAATTTTATAACATTTTTTTGTTATCGTGCATTGCGAAAGTAGTATATTTCCTGTGAAATACCTGTAACTTATCAGTACCTTGTCAGTAATTGACCGAATGTTGTCAATTACAGTTTCTTAACACCCATAGTTACTGCTTCTTTGTTGATGTTCCACTCTTTCACATAACCATCGGTCTCGCCAAGTACCATTTCGTCTGCAAGTACTTCTGACTTGATCTCATCTTCGTGTGCTTTCATGACATCCTGGATCTTGTCGTTTCCGTGAGCGTATACTACGATCTTGTCCATAACTTCGAAGCCGGCTTCCTTACGCATGGTCTGGATCTTGCTGATGATCTCACGTACGAATCCCTCTTCGATCAGTTCAGGTGTCAGGTTGGTATCCAGGACTACGGATGTTTCACCGTCAGATTCGGATACATAGCCTTCTGTCTGTGCTGTTTCAATAAGAAGGTCTTCTTCTGTAAGCTCTACATCATTTCCGTTGATATCCAGTTTCAGGACACCGTTGGTTCTCAGCTCGTTCATTGCTGCTGTTCCATTGATGTCTGTGAGAGCCTGTCTGATTCCGCCAAGGAGTTTACCGTATTTTGGTCCTACTGTACGAAGCTGTGGTTTGAAGCTGTAGGAGATAAAGGACTCTACGTCATCTGCGAATTTCACTTCTTTGACATTCAGTTCGTCTGCGATAATGTCAGTGTAGAATTCACTCATTTTCTTCTCAGCTTTTACATACATGGTTCCGATTGGCTGACGGTTCTTGATGTTTGCTGTATTTCTGCAGGCACGTCCCAGAACTACGATCTCCAGAAGCTCTTTCATGTCTGCTTCCAGATCTTTGTCGATCCATGCTTCGTTTACAGTTGGGAAGTCGCAGAGGTGGATACTCTCAGGAGCATCTTTGTCCACGCTTCTTACCAGGTTCTGATAGATATCTTCTGTCATGAACGGGATCATAGGAGCTGCTGTCTTGGCAATTGTTACCAGTGCATGGTACAGGGTCATGTAAGCATTGATCTTATCCTGCTCCATTCCCTTTGCCCAGAAACGTTCACGACTTCTTCTTACATACCAGTTACTCATCTCGTCTACGAATTCCTGAAGTGCTCTTGCTGCTTCCGGAATCTTGTAGTTTGCCAGATCATTATCTACTGCCTGAACAGTTGTGTTTAATCTGCTGAGGAGCCATTTGTCCATAACAGGAAGCTGGTCGTAGTTCAGTTCATATTTAGTCGGATCGAAGTTGTCGATATCTGCATATAATACGAAGAATGCGTAAGTATTCCACAGTGTGCTCATGAATTTACGCTGTCCTTCCACAACTGCCTTGCCGTGGAAACGGTTCGGGAGCCATGGAGCACTGTTGATGTAGAAGTACCATCTGATCGCATCTGCGCCGTATTTGTTCAGTGCATCAAATGGATCAACTGCGTTTCCTTTGGACTTACTCATCTTCTGTCCGTTCTCATCCTGGACATGTCCCAGAACGATTACGTTCTTATATGGTGCTTTATTGAAGAGCAGTGTGGATTCTGCAAGGAGTGAGTAGAACCATCCACGAGTCTGGTCTACTGCCTCGGAGATAAAGTTTGCAGGGAACTGCTGCTCAAATAATTCTTTGTTTTCAAATGGATAATGATGCTGTGCGAAAGGCATTGCTCCTGAGTCGAACCAGCAGTCAATAACTTCCGGTACACGATGCATTTCTCCACCACACTCCGGACACTTCAGTGTGATCTCATCGATGTACGGACGGTGAAGCTCTACTGTCTTGGCTTTCTCATCACCGCTCATCTCGAATAATTCCTGACGGCTTCCGATGGAATGCATATGTCCGCATTCACACTGCCAGATGTTCAGTGGAGTTCCCCAGTAACGGTTACGGCTGATACCCCAGTCCTGAACGTTTTCAAGCCAGTCGCCGAAACGTCCTTTACCGATACTCTCAGGGATCCAGTTGATTGTATTGTTATTTCTGATCAGGTCATCCTTAACTGCTGTCATCTTGATGAACCAGGATTCTCTTGCATAGTAGATCAGTGGTGTGTCACATCTCCAGCAGTGTGGATAATCATGCTCGAATTTCGGAGCATCGAAGAGCTTGCCTTCTTTGTCCAGATCTGTGAGAACCATAGGATCTGCTTTCTTTACGAAAACGCCTGCGTATGGTGTCTCTTTTGTCAGGTTACCCTGTCCGTCTACGAACTGTACGAATGGCAGTTCATAGTTACGTCCGATTCTGCTGTCGTCTTCACCGAATGCAGGTGCGATGTGAACAATACCTGTACCATCACTCATAGTAACGTAGTTATCACAGGTTACGAAATGAGCTTTCTTTTTCTGCTTTGCTGCTGCCTCTCCTGCACATGTGAAAAGCGGCTCATATTCTTTATATTCCAGATCTGTTCCTTTGTAGGTTTCCAGAACTTCGTATGCTTTCTCGCCTTCTTCTTTGGCAAGCTTGCCAAGGACTTTGTCAAGGAGTGCTTCTGCCATATAATAGGTATATCCGTCTGCTGCCTTTACTTTGCAGTAAATCTCATCCGGGTTTACGCAGAGTGCAACGTTGGACGGAAGTGTCCATGGTGTTGTTGTCCATGCAAGGAAGTATGCGTCTTCACCAACAACCTTGAATCTTACAACTGCGGAGCGCTCTTTTACAGTTTTGTATCCCTGGGATACTTCCTGTGCGGAAAGCGGGGTACCGCAGCGTGGACAGTAAGGAACGATCTTGAAACCTTTATACAGAAGCTTCTTGTTCCAGATTTCTTTCAGTGCCCACCATTCGGATTCAATATAATCGTCATAGTAAGTTACGTATGGATGTTCCATATCAGCCCAGAAACCAACTGTAGAGGAGAAATCCTCCCACATTCCTTTGTATTTCCAGACACTTTCCTTACACTGTTTGATGAACGGCTCCATACCGTATTCTTCGATCTGTTCCTTGCCATCCAGTCCCAGTTTCTTCTCTACTTCCAGCTCTACCGGAAGGCCATGAGTATCCCATCCTGCTTTACGCGGAACCATGTAGCCCTTCATTGTACGGTATCTCGGGATCATATCTTTGATTACACGTGTAAGCACATGACCGATATGTGGTTTACCGTTTGCGGTCGGCGGTCCATCGTAGAAAGTATAGGTTTCTCCCTCTTTTCTGTTCTCCATACTTTTCTCAAAGATATGGTTCTCTTTCCAGAATTCTTCTACTTTTTTCTCACGGTCTACAAAGTTTAAGTTCGTATCAACTTTCTGGTACACAGTAATTTACCTCCTGTTTTATATTGTATAATTAAGAACGAAAATAATCCTGTAATTTTTGTTTTATAGGATAAGGATGTTTCCAAAAAATGTACATCTTTATCCTATAAAACAAAAAAATCGCCCCTTTTTGTAAAAGGACGAAGGTTTATTGACGTTCGTTATACCACCTGTTACATTGTACGGGCATCTCTGCCGATACATGATCCGATAACGGCGGAATCACCGCCAGTTCTTACCAGCCTGCTGCGTTGGGAACTGAAACTCCGGAGTGATCTTCCGCTGTATTTACTCACACCGGGCTTGCACCCTCCCCGGCTCGCTGAAGTTTTCTGATACAGTTTACTGTCTCCATCAACGTTTTTGTGGTTATGTTCTATTAAACACTATGCGGATTTATTATAAGGTCTCGAATTTCCTCATGTCAAGTATTTTTTCTAATATTTAGGTAATCCTAATTTACTGTGTTACTGAGCACAAAGTGAACAGTAACAATAATCCTAACCAGTAATTAATGAAGATAAATATAAATTTTACACAGTCATTGTAAATAATGGTATAATAGTGTAGAATATTGTGTCTGAATCTAACTTTCAGGCATCGGTGATCATTCACCTTATGATAAAGCAACTGATCAGCATATTAATTATGCGCATTTAATTAATGAAGGGTAAACTCAAATGTTTAAAAGAAAATTTCATACATTAATCAAGCGGTGTCTTGCCGGAGTTCTCTGCGCAGGACTCTTCGCTTCTCAGCCGACGGTCACTTATGCCACAGAAGCAACGGTGTCTGCAGCTCCTGACGCGGTCCATTCTGCAACATATTCTCAGGCTGCAGATACAGATTCGATCAAAGGATGGCCGGCAGGTCCAAGTATCGAAGGACAGTCTGCAGTTTTAATGGATGCAGTCACTGATACAATCCTTTATTCCAAGAACGCAAATGACAAATTATATCCTGCCAGCATTACCAAGATCATGACAGCACTCCTGGCATGTGAGAATCTCGATATAAATGATACGATCACCATGTCACAGGAAGCAGCTTACGGAATCGAGGCAGGAAGCTCTACCATTTACGCGGAAACCGGCGAAGTTTTTACAGTAGAGCAGGCTCTGATGGCTCTGATGTTGGAATCCGCCAATGAGATGGCTCTCGCACTTGCAGAGAAAACAAGCGGTTCCGTCAAAAAATTTGTTGAACTGATGAACCAGCGTGCCGCACAGCTCGGATGCAAGAATACACACTTTAATAATCCAAATGGTCTGCCCGATGAAACACATTACACTACAGCCGGCGACATGATGAAAATTGCAAAGGCAGCCTGGTACAATCCTCTGTTTCGTAAATTTGTCACCACTCAGACCTATGAGATCCCGCCTACCAACAAACAGCCTGAAACACGCTATCTGCTGAACCACCATAAGATGATGGCAGGACAGTCCTATGCATATGACGGCGTACTTGGCGGAAAGACCGGATATACCACTGATGCTGGAAATACTCTTGTCACTTATGCAAAAAGAGGAAATTCCATCCTGATCGCAGTAGTTCTTAATTCTACTAATGGGGCATTTCCTGACACAGCATCACTGTTTGATTATGGCTTCGGAAACTTCGAGAAAGTAGATCTGAACGTTGATTCCAATCCAGTACCTGTGAAGTTTCTTCCCTGTGAAAAATATCTGTTAAAGGACAACGGAAATCTGTGTTCTTTCTACTATATGAGGCACGTATACGTAACAGTTCCTACAGGAGCAGATGTAAGTAAACTGGTCAGGAAGCAAAAACTTCTCAATAACACAGTCGGACCAAAACGAATTAAAAGCAAATACTATTTCAATAACCATATGGTTGGATACGGAATGCAATATGAAAAGGAGATCCTTTCAGATCTCCTTCTCAATACTTCTCTTTAATTTTCGCCTGAGGCGGAGGACTTCTTTTCTTTCACGAAGTTCCTCCGCTTCTTCTGTATCTGTGAAACGTAATGTCTTCACTGCAAAATATTTATCGTCATCTGTTTTGCGGATACGGATTTTTCCTTTTACCAGTCCATGCTCTTCACATACAGATATACTGTAATAAACTTTTGGATTATTCATAAACCAGCGAAGCTTACGCTTGGCAGGCAAATGACAGAGCGGACATCTGGTACTTGTCACTTCACGGTCCTTCATGACTTTCTCTCTTGTCATAAATTCTCTGGACACATACTTATCATGATCAGGATAAGAAATATGAATCTCATCGTTTTTTCTTCTTTGGGTTCTGGTATACATCCAGAGACGGATGATTAATGATCATGATATTGCTTATTTTCTTCAGAACTTCTGCTGTATACCAGGCATCTGCAAGCGCTCTGTGGAAACCCTGGGACTTCTCTATCTCCAGTTCATCAATCGCATGTTCCAACGCACATCTGCGCTCACCGTCATCGTAACTGATGCTGTACAGTTTCTGTACATCATAATAAGTTACAGGTCCTGGAAGCAGGTCCAGCAGGCCATAGAATTTCATATTTCTCTGCAGTTCCATCACATCCTGATTTCCCCAGGTAAAAAAGTACCAGTCTTCTCCACACCAGTCAAGAAATTCTCTGACAGCCTGCTGAAATGGTACGCCCTTCATAAGGTCTTTGTAATCCACATGAATCACCTCATGGATGCTGTCATGGATCCATTTATAAACCTGTGGTTTAATCAGCCTGTGAAAACTGTCTGTAATTTCTTTCTTGCTATTTACTTTTACAGCTCCGATTTCGATAATTTCGAATGGAAGTCTGTCGTTACGTGATTTCTTTCCCGCAGGATTCTGGTTCCATTCCAAGTCAAAGACAATATAGTTCATTCATCCGTTCCTTTTTATATGCGGTTTTCGCAATTACCGGTCCTTTATTTTACTTTTTCTCCTAATTCATAGATTGCTTCTATGAGATATTCCTGGAATTTGGCTGCATCTGCATCCATAACTGCAATGTTTTCATCCTTTTCCTCATATGTCCACCAGCGAAAATCCGCGATCGTTCTTCCGGCAGATACCCCATCAGAACAGTCTACATCCAGTACTGCTTTTTGAATTTTAAAAATTTCAGGATGATTCAGATACATAAACGGTACTGCATCATGGATGCTTACCTTTCCCCTGAATTTGTTTCCGTTTGCAAGACTATAAGCAGCCATATCTCCGCAAAGTTTTGCAACTTTATTATTATCAGACTGGCTGAGTTTTCGGATCTGATTCGCTGTCAGAGCACACTTTTCTGTCACATCCAGACCGCACATTACGACTGGAACACCGGACTTAAATACAATTCTTGCAGCTTCCGGATCTACATAAATATTAAACTCTGCAGACGCAGTAGCATTTCCGCCGGCTATTGCTCCGCCCATGAGAATAATCTCCTGAATTTAGTTTTTTACTTCTGGATAGATTTTAAGGAGTATACCGATATTTGTCAACGGTGCCGTGCAGATCAGGGTTACTTTCTCACCCTCCGGAAGTTCTGTGAGAAGCTTCTTAATATAAAAGACAGCCATCTCTTTTACAGGTTCTGCATCTGATTTGGGAATCGTACAGTCACCAAGGCCATTCCTGCCATGAAATTCAGATGCTGTCTGTGGCTCTCTGACAATCGGCTCTACCATACCTGCCGCTACCGGAACATCCAGTTTATAGAATGCAGTCAGATCCAGTGCATTTCTGGTTACTTTCTCAATTGTCTGGTTTCCGGCTACAGTTGTTACCGCCAGAAGTTCAAATGCTTCCGGATGAGCTGCTGCATAGGCAAGCGCAATCGCATCATCGATTCCCGGATCACAGTCCATGATAATTTTTCTTTTTTCCATAGTTTTTTATTCCCCTTTTTGTTGTAATTTATAAATACCATTCATCCCAATTGCCCCTGTCGGACGTCTGCTTTATAGTATAACAGACAGAGAAATTACTGTAAACACCTGATATCCTAACGCAGAAACACAGCATAAAAATTCCCCGCAAACATATTTTTTCATTATGTTTACGGGGAATAAATACGTTACTAAGTCAAATGAATATTCGCAATTGAAGCAGGAGACTTGCCTAATTTTATTATTTTAACTGTATTAAACAATTTCTCTATTTCACTACAGAATACTGTTCTATATAATCAAAAATCTCTTCCGGTTTCTCAAAAAACTTACACATATTCAGTATTTCTGGTTCCATGAATTTTTCTCTGACTGTATGTTCCAGAAGTTGTTTCATCAGATCATAATAACCATTAATATTATAGAAAACAATAGCACGATCCAGCTGTCTGAGACTCTTGAGAGTAAGGATTTCAAAGAATTCTTCGTAAGTTCCAATTCCCCCGGGAACTACGATCGTCGCCTGGGATTTCTCTTCCAGAAGATGTTTTCTCTCACGCATTGTTTTAGTCATAATAAATTCTGTACAATGCTGATACAAAATACCAGGTTCATCAAAGAAACGCGGAGCGATTCCCAGAAGATAACCTCCTTCTGCATCCACACCTCTGGCTGCAGCTCCCATGAGTCCTGTCTCACCACCTCCGAATACCAGGCCGTGGCCACGCTTTGCCATCTGTCTGCCAAGTTCTTCTGTTTTATCATAATAAATCTGAGCCAGTTCCGGGCTGGCTGCGCCATAGATGCAAATATTCATCTTACGAATCTCCTTATACTTCTATATCACAATATTCTGTATATAAATTATATCGTAGCTGTTCAGTATCTTCATAATCACAAACCAAAATTCAGGATCAGCCAGAAGAATGGGCTGTTATTATTTTATAAATTTGAGTTCATACTGTCTGGTTCCTAAACCGATCTTCTCAGCCTGATCCAGTGTTGCCTGCCATTCAATATTCGGGTTGGAATCTTTGAAATGGTCGTGGTGGCAGTGCCAGTCAGGTTTTGCCAGATGTTCTCCAAGCTGGCTGTTCTCGATCGGAGTTGCTTTCAGACAGGCATCTGCACATGCCTGATCCAGAGCTACCGGATCGAAGCTTGCAAACATTCCGATGTCCGGAAGAATTGGTGCATCGTTCTCTCCATGACAGTCACAGTTCGGGCTGATATCCTGAACCAGTGACACATGGAAATGTGGACGTCCATGACAGACTGCCTGTGCATATTCTGCCATCTTACGGTCAAGAAGTTCGTTAGCACTGCTGTTTGGATTATATACGGCATCATAACTGCAGGCTCCGATACAGCGGCCGCATCCTTTACATTTATCATAGTCAATAACTGCTTTTTTGTTCGGATATGTAATCGCATCACTTCCGCACTCTTTCGCACAGCGGCGACATCCACGGCAAAGTTCTTCGTTCACTGCCGGTTTTCCGCTGGCGTGCTGTTTCATTTTTCCGGCACGGCTTCCACATCCCATTCCGATGTTCTTCAGAGCACCACCAAAACCTGTTGCTTCATGGCCTTTAAAATGGCTTAAACTGATAAAGATATCTGCATCCATAATGGCATGTCCAATAAGTGCAGTCTGACAATATTCGCCATTCACTACAGGTACTTCTACCTCATCTGTACCGCGTAAACCATCACCAATAATAATCTGACATCCTGTTGTGATGGTATTAAAGCCATTCATATTTGCACAGTCCAGATGCTCCAGTGCATTCTTACGGCTTCCAGGATAAAGAGTGTTACAGTCTGTGAGGAATGGAAGTCCTCCCTGCTCTTTACAGAGATCAGCTACTACTTTTGCATAATTCGGGCGCAGGAAAGCCATATTTCCAAGCTCTCCGAAATGCATTTTGATCGCTACGAATTTACCATCCATGTCGATGTCTTTGATTCCGGCTGCAATACAGAGCTTCTTCAGTTTGTCAAGCTGACTGGTGCCGACCGGACATCGAAAGTCTGTGAAATAAACTGTTGATTTTTCCATTAATTTTTCCTCCTGTTCTTATTGATCAAATTTAATTTTCTTTAACTGTTCAGCAGGCTATTATTCCGCGAGGTACTGAACAGTTACAATTTTCTTTTCTATTTTATCACAAGGGACAAGATTCTTTCGAGAAGTTTTTTATTTATTACATCTGCTCGTAGAATTTTGTCACTTTTTTGTATTCTGCCGGTAAAGTGATCTGCTCTACCACAACATCTCCGTCTTCGGCATTGTGATAGCGGTAAATGTATACACCTTCCTGAATCTCATCTCCCTCGATCAGTGAAACCGCCAGATATCCCTGTCCTTCAAATTCAAACGTATCCATGATCGCGAAATCCCTTTCTGTTCCGTCAGATACCGGGATACTGATTACTTCATATTCTTCCATTTTAGTTTCCTTTCATTTATAAATAAATCTATTTCTGTTTACATTATTTTTTTATTGTAGCAAAGAGCGTTCATTAAGTCAAAACGATATCAAAAAGAATTTCGACTAACAAAAAGGCCATGCCCATAGGAGCATAGCCTTTTCGCTTCATGCATTTTTATTTACTTTAACCCACTGCTGCTTATGCCATAATTGGTTTCAAAGCTTCTGCAAGTTTCTGTTTCTCAGCTTCTGCCTCTTCAAGGTTCTTGCCAAGAGTTGTGTAATAGATCTTGATCTTAGGTTCTGTTCCGGATGGACGAACTACTACTGTCTCGCCATTATCCAGTTTGTAAATGAGTACATTTGCTGCCGGAAGTCCTGTTTCTTCTGGTTTCTTGTAGTCTGTTACTTTAACGATCTGGTGACCTGCGATCTCTGTGAGAGGTTTGTCACGAAGTCCCTGCATCAGAGCTGACATCTTGTCCATTCCGCTTAATCCCGGGAATTCAAAACTGTCTACTTTGTTCAGGTAACGTCCATACTGTGCATAGATTTCTTCCAGTCTCTGTTTCAGAGAGCTTCCAATGCTTCTGTAATATGCTGCCATTTCGCAGATCAGCATAGATCCGATAACTGCATCTTTATCACGTACATATGGTCCTGCAAGGTATCCGTAACTCTCTTCGAAACCAAAGATGAAACGGTCTACTTCTCCTGCTGCTTCAAGCTGTGCGATCTGATCACCGATCCACTTGAATCCTGTAAGTACACTTCTGAGTTCTACACCATAATGCTCTGCTACTGCATCTGCAAGTGGTGTGGAAACGATAGATTTTACTGCTACCGGGTTCTTCGGCATTGTACCTTTCTCGATACGTCCTGCACATATGTAGTCGAGAAGAAGTACACCAACTTCATTTCCTGTTACCAGTTCATAGGAACCATCCGGGCATTTCATTGCGATACCAACACGGTCTGCATCCGGGTCAGTTGCAAGCATTAAGTCTGCGCCTGTTTCTTTTGCAAGGTTTAATCCTAATTCAAGGGCTGCAAAGATTTCCGGATTCGGATAGCTGCAGGTTGTGAAGTATCCGTTCGGATATTCCTGTTCCGGAACGATTGTAATATCTGTGATTCCGATGTCCTTTAATACCTGAGTTACAGGCACAAGTCCGGAGCCGTTTAATGGACTGTAAACCAGTTTCAGTCCTGCTGTTTTACATAAGCCCGGACGAACCTGACGGGATTCGATTGCTTCATAAAGAGCCTGTTTGCAGTCATCACCTACGAAACGAATCAGACCTTCTTCTACACCTTCTGCGAAAGACATGTATTTCGCACCTGTGAGTACGTCTGTTTTCTGGATTTCATCGTATACAATTGCTGCTGCATCGTCTGTCATCTGGCATCCGTCAGGACCGTATGCTTTGTATCCGTTGTACTTAGCCGGGTTGTGAGATGCGGTTACCATGATACCTGCGTTGCATTCATAATAACGTGTTGCAAAAGAAAGTGCCGGTACAGGCATCAGCGCATCATAAATTCTTACTTTGATTCCGTTTGCTGCAAGTACGCCTGCTGCGTTCTTTGCAAATACGTCGCTCTTGAGACGGCTGTCATAGCTGATAGCTACTGTCTGGTTTCCGCCCTGTGTTTTTACCCAGTTTGCCAGTCCCTGTGTTGCCTGACGTACTACATAAATATTCATACGGTTTGTTCCGGCACCAAGTACTCCGCGAAGTCCTGCTGTTCCGAACTTCAGAGCTACTGCGAAACGATCTTTGATCTCTTCATCGTTTCCTTCGATCTTGGATAATTCCGGATTGAGATCTGCATCCTGCAGATCTGCTGCCAACCAACGTTTGTATTCTTCTTGATACATTTTGACCACTCCTGCCCTAGTTTTTTTAGATTTTTTTGTATATATTAGCTTAATATAGTTCCATAATACCATAATTTAAGTCAATCAGCAACAAAACGGGGAAATTTAAGTTAAGTTTTCTAACGGTTTCTATCGAGGTTTTTGGAAAGAATTCTTTCTTGATAAATCAGGATCTTGTTAATCTTTTCAGGAGTGATTTTCCTTGGAAATATTGTATTTCTGATGTTGGTACAGATTATCTGTAATAGCAATTTTCACTGCATCCATTTTGAAAAATCGTCTGCTTCATTTGCTGCTGAAATATTTTCTCATTATCCTGATCCTGCTGGAGATTCTTGAGATTTCTATCCAGGATATCCAGTGCCTGTCGGAGGTTGCGGATGTCTTTTTCCATGAAATCTGTGTAGTTGCCTCTGCCTACCAATTTCAGATGGGTGATGCCGGCTTTTTGCAGCTGATAAAGGGCACATAGACCGCATCCGGTTTCACCACATAGATAGCCTGTATCATCGTATCTCTTAAGCCAAGTTTCATCTTCTAAAATATCTTCCACTTCTACAGACTCCTTGTCTGAAACTTCTGACATCTGCCAGCTATGCCTCTCGCCATTAACTGATTTACACTCATTTATCTTATCAAAGTCACTGCTATTGTAATCACTTGCATACATACATAATCTGTCTTTTTTTGCTATCTTTTCCAGATGATATGGTACTCTGCAAAGATATCCCATTTCATCACAATGAAGAGAATTGCAAAATGCACCGCTGAACTGACACATTTCGTTGAGAATAAATGCTTCGAATTCTGTCTGCGCCCGTTCGCCACCTGCCAATTGTTCTGCATGGATTACTGACTGCATGTCTTCGAAAGTATTCTTCCTGTGAAATATAACGCGTTTGAGTTTCTGACGCTGTAAAACATCGACCATACGGCTGTTTATTTCCCCGGTCTCTCCGCTTAGGTGGATGTCGCAGTCAGTTCCGTGATTTCGCAGATATAGAATTAGTGCCGGATCTGCTATGATATAGCTGCAGAATCCCAGTTTCATGCAGTTTTGAATGATTTCTGCTATTTCTGGATATTGCTGTGGGATATAATATAGAGAATTAAATGTCAGATGGACTGGTTTTCTGTATTTCTTTATCATTGCGGAAAGTATTTCCAGTTCACTGTAGGAGCCAAGCTGGACATTGTAGCAAAATACTTCCCGCCTGTTTAACGGCATCACTGTGCCATAGTTTTTTTGCCCAGGAATAAGGGACGTAACCGCAGAAAAATTCGTCTGCGCCAGCTTCTGCGAATCGAATGTATTCATCTATTGAGCCTAAGCCTGCTGTGATTTTCATGATTCTTTTTCCTTTTCTCCAAGATTTTTTTAGACATTATTTACCAAACGGACCTCTTTAATTAAATCAGAAAACTTACCAATTTTGATTAAACGTAATTCTCTACTCCCATCCAATAACAAGACGGTCGATTCCTGCGTTTGCGTAAGCTTTTATTTTCTCCGGATGATTCAGTAATTCTTTATCTATTCCAAACAAAGAGTTAAAGCGTCCGGTTATATTCAGATGTTTTGGATATGACAACCTATATATGCTGCAATAATGCGAGCATTCTTTTACCAGATACTGTATGCCTCGGTTTCCTGTTGTGCAGATTGCGTAAAGCGGACAATACTGAGATGTATTGGTCTGATAGTATGGAAGATGCAGACTGTTTTTTCCCTGTGGAAATTCCTGTTCATAGCCGCAGGATTCCCATTCATAACGCTGAATTCCAAACTCACTCTGCAGATATTTGCGATAGAAATCTGCATTTAAATTGTTCTGACTGTACAGACTTTTATCACCTTTTTTATATGGGAATCTTGGGTCTTTTTTTCGCTTGTTTAACAGAATACCCAAACATGGAATAAGATACTGTCTCATCTCGTTAATAGCTTCTGATTTCTTTATTGCTAATTCTGCATTTTGTTTTGCTATAATATCTGCCATCGCCCAGTCATTTATAACGATTTCTATACAGGTATCTTTTTCTTTGCACCATTGTGCAAGACGATTTATCAGTTCTTCGATGGGCTTTAACATAAACTCCCGAATATAAGAGAACGCAATTGTAATTCCAAGAGATTCTTTATACGCTTTCTCTAACATCATAAATAATTCTTTCTCATCTGGAAATAACAGATGGCAAAACTGATTTCCAATATAAATACGGTTCAAATTAAGTCCATGTCCAATATTCGATTTGTTGTCCAGGCTATCATTTTGCTTATTTGAGTCTAATTGATTTCCCGTTATCCTCTTCCATTCGTAACATTGCTCTATCAACTGTTTTATGTCGTTTTGCAGATATTCTCTGTATAATTCCGGTCGGTCAATTTCAATTGCCGTTTCCAGACTGTAATTTTGTCTCTCTTCCAGGCTATAATAATTAACCGGCTTTTTTTCCGGGTATTCCGTTAATGCTCTGGCAAGTTCTTCATCGTCATCTTCCAGTTTCAGGCGGATATACCTGCTGTACTGTCCCTGCAGTTTTCTTACTTCCTGCCTGTAACTCTCACTATTTACAAGCACTGTGTATTCCATACAAAACTCTACAAGTTCCGAAGAAACATTGTCCTCTTCAATTGTATAATTCCTGATTTCTATTTCATGATAATCAGCCTGTTCCATATCATAAAAGCAAACCAAAAAAGATTCCGGCGAAGCTGCCTTTTCAGCCAGTCTGAACCGGAATCCCTCTTCAGCAAGTTCTATAATCCTGATTTCCTTTCCATCCATAAAACCGGATAGCAGACCGAAAGGAATCATTGATATTCCGTTTTTCATCGTTCTTCTGCTCTCTGCATTCTTATTCTTTTAAATATTTCATACTGTCGTTCCAATTCCGCATTTTCATCTGCTAACATACCCTTTGCCTCCAGTATTCTCTCAATTGCCTGAGACACTGCTTTTTCACTTATAAAAATATACTGCATTCCAAGATTTGTTGCAGCAAGACAGTTGGTCAAATCCCGAAACAAACGAAATTGCCTGCTCATAGCTTTCTCCTGTATAAAATCCCTGTCCGAAATCATTATTATGTCTCTGCTTTTTATAGGTTAACTGCTCAAATTGAAATTCTTCTTCCACTAATTTCGATTATGTTTTATTACCTGCGTACAGCTCCACATACCAGTGAGATAATTCCAACTACCACTACAAGCGGCAGTGCAATTGTAACCAGTCCGCCAATTGTCAGGGCAATTAAGACAAACGGTAGAAATACCAGTGTAAACAACACTTTTGCAATTCCCCATGTCATCTTAAACGCAAGTCCGATCAACTTTCCAAAAACTCCGATCATCAGGCAGATAAATACTAATGTAAGCATATCTTTCACTCTCCCTTTCTCAAACATACTCAAATATTATTTAGTTACTCAGCAGATTTTTCTTTATTCCACTCTACTGTACACATTTCATCTAATCCAAGATAAATGTTCCTCATATAATATAACGTCTGAGAATTTAATTTGTATTCGGGATTTTCTTAAGTTTTACTATAGATTTTCTGAGATGTTGATATTTGTTAACATCTCTTTATCAGGTAACTACTGTTTCAGCAAATTATTCTGCTACAGATAATTGATAAAGCAGGCGATACTGTTCAGAATCGGAGGTAAGTGCATGCAGTTCTCCGCTGTTGATAAAACAAAAGCATGGGCTTTTGAGATGAGTCAGCGTCATATTGATATCAACCTGATAAGAGTCCTGCTCAAGATAGATGATCTCGATCGGTTCGTGCCAGTGATGTTTGACCGTAAATGGAAATCCGGGCGGATTGGTTTCAGGCACTGCCTGGTAAAATGCACATGGAAAACTGAAGCTTCCATGCTGCCTTGCTTCTTTTAAGGAAGAAGGAAACTGGCCTTTTTTTTCCTCTGCCATCGTTTTTTCTCCTGTATGGTTATTGTCATTTGAGTCAGAAAAGTGCCTGTTAATAAC
>ENA-OQKD01000035-OQKD01000035.1-human-gut-metagenome-genome-assembly--contig:-NODE-35-length-36074-cov-3.798398_pt1 | contig 36074 bp, 39 predicted proteins | sample MGYA00242775_ERZ504792 | MGnify/ENA primary metagenome ERZ504792 (study PRJEB26092, sample SAMD00036401) | human gut metagenome | host: Homo sapiens | study: EMG produced TPA metagenomics assembly of...
CCGCATATTCCTCCGGTGTCAGAACCGTTTTTCAGTTCCAGGTATTCCGTTGCCCAGTTACCTTTGTGCTCATCAAAAGCATCTGCAAGGCCGCCCCAGCCGACATACCCGGAAAGGATTTTCTGCTCATCCAGCGTAGCCGGCGGTTTTCTTCCTCACAGTTTTTTCAGAAGCTGGATTGCCATGATGTTGGCGCGGAATTTCTGCTTCGGCCCGCCTTCACCCAGGTGTTCATCGGTAATGCGAAAGTTTGCAGCAACAGTCTCCGGTTCCGGACGTTCCGCCTCGTTTACACGCAGCCGTTCCACTACAATATCATAAGGCAGTTCGTTTTGTTCGGCAGGATAAATAGTTTCCGGCTCCGTTGTCAGTTCCGGTAATTCTGGTGTATCTGATTCTTTTTCTTCCTGCACAAACAGGCTGGCGTTTCGCTCATCCTGACGGAGAAGTTCTTCAAACTGACTGCGCCCCATAACCTTGTTACTCCAGGAATATGGGCCGGTATCAATCCGCACAGTGGTGTCGCCAACGTAACCAAGAGTGCCGCTGATAGGCTGATCAGGCGCAGGCAGGAAGACAGAATCGCCTACCTGGTAGGACGGCTGTCCCTCAAGTACCGTCTGCTTTTGCCGGTAACCTTCCGGGTTCTGATAAAAGCCTTCCTGCTCATGGATATACAGTCCGCGAAGAATGGGAGCCATGTCGCCCCAGCTGCCGCCCAGCGCCGCCAGCCTGCGTTCTTCACTGTCCAGAATCTCCACTTCGATACCGGTGGTGTAGGTGCGGAAATCTGCCGTGTCCCCGGTAGCCAGTTCCATCGTTTCCGCCCGGTTTGCAAACAGTTCTGAAAGCCGCTGTGCAATCCGGGTATTGCCTTCCCCATCCCGCAGCCAGCCAGAAATATACTCTTTATCCTGCGCAGAGAGCAGTCCAGTAGCCAGCACTTCCAGCAAATCCTGATCGACATTTGACGGATTGGGGGCAAGATACTCCGTTACAGCGCCGTTGCGGCTGTCCTGCCGAAGCAGTCCCTCGAACCGTTCCCGGCTTTCTGCACGGAATACAGGGTAAGTCACCCCATTAGGAAGGAGCTGCACCGTGTCTTCCCGCAGTTCGGTAATCCGATATTCCTGATTATCCAGGTAAACGGTATCACCCATGTGATACGGCAGCGAAGCGGGATCGTATGCCGGTTCTTCCGGGATGGCCTGTTTGATTGCTTCATATTCTTCTTCCGACACCGTGATGTCTACCACATGAGTGGGGTTGCCGGTGCCAATGGTAATATCATCACCACGGCGGGTAATCGGATACTGGCTCAGGTCATGAACTTCCTGGTGTTCTGCTGTCTCTTCGGAGGCGGCGTTTTCTGCGTCCTTTTCGTTATCCTGATTTTTAGGCACAGAAAAAGGACCGGGCAATGGTTCGCTCGATCCTTTCATGGACTGTTTGGCGGTGGGGGCTTCCTCTGGAAAAGTAAAACTTAACTGTTGATAAGCTCCGTCAAAATCACTTCCTCGACCTGGGCTTTCAGTGCGTTCATGTGCTGTACCCACGCCATCGCGCTCTGCTTCTTGTCCGGAGCCGGGTCTCTCTCCAGAAGCTGGCTCATCATCTGCTCCAACCTCTGGTTTGCCGTCTCCTCGATCTCCAACAGGTGCGGATACAGCGTCCCGTTCAGCAGGAACTGATTGTACAGAAGCGGACGGTTCTCCTTCAGATACGCCCGGCGCATCCGTCCATATTTGCCCAGGGGCTTCTCCGGCTGCTCGTCCAGTTTCAGGTTCGGAATCAGGTAATCCCCGTTCCTCGTGTAGGTTAAGGTGTTCTTCATCCCATTTTCTCCTTTCCTCAATGGCTTCCCGCTCCGCAGTCCGGATAGTGTCCCCGATCTGCAGGAGAATCTGCCTGCTGCATTGGCTGACGACGGAACCCAGTGCCATAACTGCCGGAATGGTGTTGAAGTCGAAGATCGGCATGAAGTCCTCATGCCCCATATATTCCGCTGGATTCAAACCGCACCGGCTGAGTACCGTATAAGTGATGCTGGCGGTGGCTGCTGTCTTAAACTGGATTCCGATGTTGTAATTATCGTACCCTTCTAAGAAGGAATCGTCAACGATGTAGAAGAAGTCCTTCTGGTTATCTGCCCAATACTCGTCTGCCAGAGTTCGGGCGGCCGCCGCAATCTGTTCGCCCAGGTCAGCTCCACCAACGCCGTAGTTTCGTTCCAGCATAGCCATAATGGGAACGATATGCTGATCCTCCATTGTCCACAGCCAGGGTGTCCGCGAATTTTCCCTTGTTCCCGTATCTGCCACGTCAAATACATAGCGCAGACGCAGCTTGTCACCGCGCTCATCTAAAAGGGCAATCCCTTTTGATCCGCGCCGGACGTAGCGGTTCATCTTGTCATTCCATAAATCGTATTCTGCGCAGGCGGTGGCATCCGGCCTTTGTGCGTAAATCATCATCTGATCCATGAACGGATACTTATACAGCCGGGAAGCCGTGGTAAGGAACTTTGCCCATTCCTGCCAGCTGGCTGTCAGTCCTTCCAGAGTTTCTTTTGCAACCGCCGAATAAAAATCTGCTTTACTCCACATATTGGCCTCCTTCCTTACAGCAGAAAAAAGCCGGGACAGTGTTTTCCATCCCGGCAGTATTTAACTCCTTGTCAGTCCATAAAATCGGGGTACAAATCCAGTGCCGAAAACTCCTGATCGTTCATCTGGCGCAGCTTTTCCAGCACATAGTCGGTCAGTGTCAGCAGCTCTGTTTCGTCGGCCTGCAGATAGCCCCGCATATCCGTCAGATTGTCGATCAGCTCCAAGCGGGTGCCGGAATTATACAGGCACATCAGATTCATTTCTTTAGAAGTAAATGTCTTCATCGTTCCAAGCTCCTTTTTCTTTTTCTCATAGCTGGTTTTCTTTGCGCCGCCTTCTGCCTCTGACGGATTGATTCCAGATTTCTTTCTTTATAAGCAGCCCGGATATCAGCCATCAGCCGAATACATTCCCGATCCGGGATTATGGCAAGTTTTTCACAGATACCGGAAACAAGCTGCCGAAGCTGCTGATTTTTCACTATCTTTAAGATCTGCTCCAGATCTTCCAGCAAGTTGTTTTTTGTATTCAAGGCGTACTGAAAAATGAGTTTCTGTTCCTCTCCGGATAACTGATGGAGATAAGCGTTCATCTGCCGGAAACCGGTAATGGCACCGTCTTTATTCCGTACAGGCTCATAGCGTTCCTGAGATTTGAGATACTCTCCATTCACATAGTTCCCTCCCACATAGAAGCCGTTTTCGTCCTTCTCATTTTCCAACAAAGCAGTTCCATTGGAAAGCAAATATCCTGACTCAATGCGATTTGTTGAGGTTCCCATAAGAACGCCTTTCTGCTGGATATCTAAGATAATTCCCGGTATTTCCTCCAGTGTCATTTGATAGCGATCATTCCCCATATCATCGCTCCTGTTCCGTGTATTTGACCGTGGATTTCTTTCTGACTTCACAGTGTGGCTGGTTTTTCAGCTGCTCCACCACAGAAGGCTTCTCAGCTTTATCCTTTGCCGCTTTCTCCTTACGATCTTTTGCGCCATTATTAACAACGCCGTCGATCATACCGTAATCATCCTCAAGCTGCATTTCCGCATTTTTCAGATAATTCTCCGGGATAAGTCCGGGAAGTTCCTGAAAGCAGATACTGTCACAGTAATAACAGGATACCGCGCCATTTTCACGGATGGCAACAATGTCGCTGACCGAAAGGCTGTGACCCTTAAAATCTTCCGGATGATCCAGATTAAATTTCTCGAAGACGCTTTCCAGAAAGGTGGAGCGGTTCGTGTGAATGGGTAGCGGTGCGATATATACCACTTCATAATGGTCAATATTCACTTCCATATCCATCCGTTCCAGCATCCGCAGAGATGAAAAGCGCTCCATGCGTGTTTCCTCAATATCGCGCAGCTGCAAAATCGCATAGTTGTCCCCGGCGCTATCCAGGAAAGCTTCCAGCCTGCCGTTGTTTCCCATATTACCGTTTACTTCATCCCACTTTTCAATTTTATCCTGTGACATAAACTCCCTCCTGTGAAATTTTTCCCGGTCATAATCGGTCAGTTCTCGATTGCGGCTGCTAAGCCTGCATTGTTCCATCGCCTGATCACGGGCTTCCAGAATCGAAGTCTCCAGTCCGCCCACTTCTCCGGCAGCTACCGGCTGAAATCCCTGATCGTATAAATGGTACGTCCAGCCTGACGAACTACGTTCCACTGTCAGATAGTTTTGACTTCCCAGCTTCCATGCGGCAGTATCCCGGTCAAGCTCCGGTTCCGGGCGGCAGGTTCCGCCGCCGCGCTCCAGAATCTCTGCAAACTGGCAAATGTGGTAGACGTTGTTTCCAACCTGGGTATGGTAATCGTCAATGTAGCAGCATTTGGCTGCATAATGCCGATCCGGATAATCCACCTGAATTGTCCCTCCGTCCGGGATACGGAACAGTTCCTTGTACCGGCTGTTGATAAAGCGAATATCGTGGGAGGAAGACTGGCTGGTTCCTGAAGGCTTCGGCGTCGAATCTCTGACTGGGGATACGGAAGCAGGGACAGCAGGGATACTTTCGCCACTTCCTGACCTTCCAGTCCAATCTCTTCACAGGCGGCTACCCGTGCAGCTGCCAGCGGGGAGGCAATTCGACTCTCCAGAAGATCTTCCCATGTCAGCATTCCGGAGTAATTTTCTTTCTTATCGCTCCGATGGAACGCTTCATACTGAAAGCCGCTTTCCGTTTCCTTGAGGTGGAAAAAAAACTGACGGTCTACCAGATAAACTGCTTCTAACTTTTCCGCACTCATTTCCCGCCACCTCCGCTTTCAAATTCCAGCTGAAATTTCGGACGTCCATCTGCTTCGGTGGACAGCAGAACAGAAGCATTGTAGGTCTTTCCGGTTTTCTGGCTTTTGCAGTCCTTCACGCGGATTCTTCCGTCCCGTACCAGACGTTCCGCCATCTGAGCAGTGAGGCGTTTGCCAATTTTCTTGAAGTAGGCATTGTCTTTCCAGAGAATGAAGCGGCATTCTCGATTGGAGCAAAACCATCCCTTCTGACGTTCTATGACTTCAGCCCCACAGTGAGGGCAGGTTCCGATTACAGTTGTACCAGGCATAAGCACTTTGGCTCCTTTCACAATCTCATAGTTGTTGACCAGTTCCATAATCATGCCGGAAATCTCATCCATGAAAGTTTCCGGCGCATATTCGCCGTGTTCCACCTCCGACAACTTTTCCTCCCAGTCTGCTGTCATAGCAGGGGACTGGAGCTGCTCCGGCGTTACGGTAATTAAGGCTTTCCCTTTTTCTGTGGGTATCAGCGTCTTTACCTTACCGCTGCCTTTGCGCTCCAAAAAGCCTTTCAGAACCAGTTTTTCGATGATGGCGGCACGGGTGGCAGAAGTGCCAATTCCTTTCCGTTCCGCATCCTCTGGAAAGTCATCGGCGCTGGCTGCTTCCATTGCCTGTAGGAGTAGGTCTTCGGTAAAATGCTTCGGCGGAGAAGTTTTCCCCTCTTTTATTTCTGTTTTCTCAATGGGAAGTGCTTCTCCCTCTGCTAATGGCGGAAGCACTTTTACAGCTTTTTCCTCTTTCGGAAGAAGCTGACGTTCCACCTCTTTCCAACCATCATCCAGAATTTCTTTCCCTTTGGCAGAAAAGACAGTACCGGCACAGCTTAGCTCCACGGCAGTTTCCGCATACCGGTGCGGCTCGCTTACAGCGGCAAGAAGTCTTGCTACGATCATCCGCAAGACAGACTGTTCACCGGCAGGCAGAGCCGCAAGGTCAGCTTTCGCCATGCTTGCCGTGGGGAGCAGGGCATGGTGATCGGTAACTTTTTTCCCGTGATTACTGCGCTTGCATGAACCGCAGCGGGCGGCTGAACACCAAACGCCAGAGCACTGTTTTCTGCCAGTCCCGGAAGCGATACGGCCATATCCTCGGTCAGATACCGACTGTCCGTTCGTGGATACGTCACCAGTTTCTTTTCATAAAGGCTCTGCGTATAGTCCAGCGTCTGTTGTGCTGTAAAACCGAAGAGACGGTTTGGCTTCCCGCTGAAGTGTTGTCAGGTCATAGAGGGCTGGCGACTTCTCTGATTTTTCCCGGCGCTCCACCTTACAGACAGTTGCTGTCTCCGCTTCCTGACAGGCTTTGCGGCATGATTCTGCATCTGTTTTTTCTTAAATCGTTCGCTGGAAGCAGCAAAATCATTTACTGTAATCTGTACCGTATAAAACGGCTCCGGCATAAAAGCGGAGATGGCTGCTTCCCGTAGCACCACCATACCGAGCGTGGGAGTCATTACGCGCCCTACATTGAGGGTCACACCATACAAACAGGAAAAAAGCCGGGTGGCGTTGATTCCGACAATCCAGTCGGCACGCTCCCGGCAGAGGGCGGCTTCATATAAAGCATCGTATTCTATCCCCGGTTTCAGATTGGCAAAGCCCTCCCGGATCGCAGTGTCTTCCATAGAAGAGATCCAAAGGCGTTCAAAGGGCTTTTTACATTCACACTGATGATAGACCAGACGGAAGATTAGTTCACCTTCGCGTCCTGCATCGGTTGCGCAGACCAGACTCTCCACATCCGAACGTGACATCAGCTTCTTTAAAACGGAAAACTGTTTTTTCGTTGCCGCCGTCACCTGGTATTTCCAGGAATGGGGCAGAATCGGCAGGTCTTCCTTTCGCCATTTGGCATAGCGTTCTTCATAGCTTTCCGGCTGCGCCAGTTCCACCAAATGGCCGACGCACCAGCTGACAATATAACCGCCGCCTTCCAGAAAGCCATCGCCGCGCTTTGTTGCTCCCAGCACTTTCGAGATACTCTGAGCGACTGAAGGCTTTTCACAAACCACAAGTTTGAGCATGGGCAATCAACTCCTTTCGATTTTTGGCATGAAAAAAGCAGCCTGTACCGGAGTACATGACTGCCTCTATGTTTCGACTATTTTATACGGATTCGATTTGACTATGTTTTACTTTCTCTTTGGCAATTTGAAATCAAATTTTCCACCAAGTACGCCCGCGCTAATGCCAACAACTGAAACCAATGCTAAACTAATACTACCTATGAGTTTCCAATTAAATTCCCGCTTCTCTGTGTCTTTTTTATTTGCATTAGCTTCGATTTCTTTTTCTTGCTGGCGGATCTCTGTATCTTTATCATTAGCTATTTTGATAAGCTCAATTTCTCTATTTAAAATCTCCATAAGTGTTTCCGGGGATAAATTCGGATTATCTAAGCACTTACTGTAATCTGCCTGCACTTGCTTCACTATATCGTAGAACTGCTTTCTGCTATCTGATGCATTATCCATTTCCTTATTTACGACAGCATAGTACGTTTTGAGACTCGCGTCATCACTTTCAACCAAAGAGTTGACTATACCTCTATATTCCGTAAGAGTAGATTGCATCATCCTAATAAATTCAGGATATTGAGCAAGAACTTCTTTAGCAACCTCTGGGCGTAGTTCTCCTAATTTTGATGCGAAACTAATGACATCCATTTTTGATAGATTTTTAAAATCAGTCCTTTTCATTATTGAAAGGACTTCTTTTTCCATAGGTGTATATTCCATATTCGTTTCCTCCGTTATCTTGCACATAAAAAGTATTCTATCAGCTGTTTGTATTTAAGTATAGCACACGCGCTGATGCTTATAAACTGCAGACCGAAAATAGCTCTATTGCCTTATGTTCAGGGCAGTTCTGAGACTGCCCCTTTAAGGAAGCTAAACTATCCCCCCTTTAAGCCTGCTCATCATCCTCTCCAGACTCAGAGTCAATTTCTTCACCGTCAGTCACTTCATCCTCATCCGGCAGCTCAAAATCATCATCCTCGTCTTCGGTATAATCTGCGTCCGGATCAGGCTTTGTCTGTTCGGCCTGCTTCTTTTTCTTCATCTGGAGAAACAGGAATCCACCGCCACCGGCCAGCACTGCCGCAAGCAGCACAATAATCGGAAGCATATTCGTGGATTTTTCTTCTGGTTCCTCTACCGGTTCCGGCTCAGGTGCCGGTGCAGCTGTCTCAGGAGTTTCCGGTTCTGTTTCAACTTCCAGACTTTCCTGATACTGTGCCGCCGCATCCTCATCCATCAGGCTGAGAAGATCGGCTTCATCCACCTGATTGAGGAAGTGGACGGTCTGTTCTCCTTCATCGTCACGGTCAATAATCAGGTAAAAATAATTGCCGTTCTTGCTCACCAATGTGATGAACTGCTTTCCAGCACCTGTCGGGCTGCCGTTGTCGTCCACAATCGTCAGATTGCCATCCGGCGTCAGAGCTTCCATGGGTTCCTCCGCTGACTCCGGCTCAGGAGTTTCCTCCGGCACCGCTTCTTCCTGAACCGGCTGCGATTCTGTTGCGGCATTTTCGTCCACGTAGGCGTAGGCGTTTACCGAAAATGCTCCCATACAAAGGGTCATAGCCAAAAGCAGCGCGAAAAACTTTTTAATCTTCATCTGTGGCATCCTCCTTTACCACCTGATTCACTGCTTCCGGAGAGGGAAGGGACTGCGCGGTCTGGCGCAGCAGCTGCCCCAACTGTTCCGGAGTCAGGTTAAACGCATGAACCAGGTCATGAATCTCTGTGTTTTCCTGTTCCCGATACCGTTTATCCAGTTCTTTATAGCGGGCGTCCCATTCATCCCGCCTGCGAAGAGCTTTATCCCGTTCTTCGCCGATTCGATCCAATTTTGCACTCATTCACATACCTCCTCAACGAATGCGCCCATACGCATAAAAATGAGATTGCCAGTAACTTGTTTCTATCGAAGCATAAGAGATCGGATTTCCGCAGTGGATCATCATCCCGCCGCCCACATAAATTCCCACATGGCTGGCACCGGCAGTATCATACGTCCCCTGGAAGAAGATTAAATCACCGGGCTGTGCCTCACTGGCGGGAATAATATCACAGGAACTCATAAGGCCGTTTGCCGTGGTTCTGCCAACATTCCAGCCATTGCCGCAGTTATTGATTACCCAACAGACAAACCCCGAACAGTCGAAGCTGGTGCTGGGTGAACTTCCACCCCAAACATAAGGAAATCCAAGATACTTTTCTGCCTCGTGGATCATATTGGCGAATTTTTCATCGGTCAGAGCTTCTCCCGGAATATCATAGTCTGTATAAGGGCCGGTAGGCGTGGCATAAATATCATCCTCAAACAGATAGGGACGGTTGCCCTGGGTCTGCAGCAGGATGTTATATCGTTCCTGCTGATCCTCCGTCAGTCCTGACGCAGCGATTGCCGTCCCCAGCCCATTGTTTCTAAGTGTGACATTGAGAATATAGTAGTTGTATTCCACCTCAACCTCATATTCTTCTTCCGAGGTTTCACCGGTTTCCGGATCGGTCACTGTATGGGTGCGTGTCTCCGTGCGTGTACGCACCTCCACTTCTTCCTCAAGTGTGAGCGTATACTGCCGGTCAAACAGTGCCTGTAAGGTTTCTTGAACTTCCGCTCTGGTATAATCCTCAAACAAAACCGTCAGGTAGGCAGTCAGCTCATAAGGATTGTGGTTGATCTCATCCAGCTGATATCGGTATTCATCATAACCGGGATGCGTAGATTCGATATTGTCGATCTCATTTTTCAGTGCGGCTTCCAGTGCCTTATAGTCCTCATTGGTTCCGGTAATGTCTTCATCCGTAGCAGTGAAGGAAGTACCCAGCAAAGAGCTAGTACCGCCCTGAACCACGGCAGAACAGGAAGAAAACGCCCCGGAAATCATCAGAAAAAGCAAAGCAAATACCAGAATAATTATCATGGCATGGGTATGCCGGACGGCAAATTCTTTGAGCCGTTCCAGCAGTGTTTTCGCTCCCTGAGCAGTCTTTTCGGTGCCTTTTGCCGCACCACTGGCAGCCTTAGAACCAGAGGCAGCCCCCTGAGCAGCTTTTGCAGCATAATATTGTTTCTTAATTTCCTGACGCTGCTTCCAACGGGAAATAGGATTGGATGCAATCTCCGGGTTATCCGTTACAGCCTGTTGATAAAGGGCTTCCACATTTGCCTTGTCTGCTTTCCGGTCAAGCCGGGCTGCTTTCTGGTAGGCTTTCAGCTTATGACCGTACCGGACATTACTGACAGTCCGTGCAGCGCCTTCCGCAAATTCTTCGCTCTGATGCGCCGCCTGTACACCCACGTTGTCATCCTCGTTTTCCGCAATTTCATGGTGTACACGGCCAGCAAGCGTACCGGTCACCGCATGGGAAGCAGTGCGGCTGATACGGCTGCCGGGAGACACTACATCCACTGCTGAATCGTCGAAGCGTAAATGCTCATTAACACCTGCTGTGCCAGCTTTCTGCTTGCCGCCCTTTTTGCTCGCCGGTTTCTTCCGATCTGGTACTGCTTTCTTATTTGCCTGACCAGATGTCTTTTGAGAAGAATCCGCATCTTTGGAATTATCCTTTTTGCCAAAGCGCAGCTGCTCCTTGCGGTCAGCTGCCTTATCTTTCTCATGCTTCAGTTTATTCTTTGTGGGCAGCCGGGCTTTGGCGGCATCCGCCTTATCCGCAGCCCGTTCCGCTTTCTTCGCCGCACGGGCAACCGGCTTATTCGCCAGTTCCTCTTCTTCAAACCGCAGGCGTGTGGTTTTATTCTTCATCCGACCGCACCCCCTTTCTGATCTCCCGAATCCGATCTTGAGCGATTTTCCAATATTCCTCTGAAATTTCCGTTCCAGTAAATTTTCGCCCAGATTGAATCGCAGCCAGCGCTGTACTTCCCGTTCCCATAAATCCATCGAATACCAAATCACCCGGATTACTGGATATTTGAATCAGCCACTGCAGACAGACTTCGTTTTTTACCGTTGGATGAAAGATTCCATTCTTTTTCTGCCACATGGAATGATGTGTGGCCTTCGGGTATTCTGAGCCGAACCAGCAGTCCGAAAACCGTGTTTTATACCGTTTGCTGGGTTGGCGTCCCTTGTGAAACATGGTGCCTTCTCTATTCCGGTTTTCCAGAAACGTAGTTGAGTTGAAAATTCTCCGCCCTTTTTGACAGAAGATCACCCATTCTGCGCTGCTCGCATAGCTTCCTTTCAGATCGCCAATCCCTCCAAGCGTTCCTTTTTCAATCACCAGGCAATTTTTGATGGTAAAGCCAGCTTCCTTCAGGCATTGAAAATGGTGAGGATAGCAGTCAAAACGTGTAAAAAAACTACGCATGGCTGTTCATGCGTAAAATGCGGTAACTCTCTCTGGCAAATGCAGGATAATCAATCCCTTCATCTCCCGGAAGCATGGCGTGCGGATTCTTTGCGAACTGATTGCTGTAATGGATGCCATAGGGGGGATCGGTCAAAATCAGGGAAACTGACTCGTTCGGAATCCCTTTCATAAAGATCAGACAGTCTTCGCAAAAAATTCTGTCTTCGTAGTCCCTGGGAAAAATCCTCTCTTCATTTTTGAACGGCATCTCACGCCTCCCTTTCCATAACCTCCGACAGCTTCGATGTCATGATGCTGTACAGCTCCAGATCTGTCGGGAAGCGGTCAACGAAGGGCAGGATCACGTTTCCATAGAACAGTAGACCTTCGCCCTCGCCGGAGTGGGTTACATAGGAAAGCTGATGGGGACTGATATTCAGCTGGTTCGCCAGAATCTGCCGGTCACCGGCGGCCTGGTTGAGCATGATAATAAAGTCGGAATTTTCAAAGATATCTCCACCTCGCGGCTGGAGAGCAAGTCTTTGACATTCTGCGTAATCCGGTCGGAATCCCGCCCCATTTCCGGAAACGCTTCCAGATTTCTACGGAATAGGAAGCAGTCTGTTCCTCTTTCAAAAGAAGGTGGAACTCATCCATATAGTAGCGGGTGGTTTTACCCTGTCCTCGGTTCTTTGTCACGCGCCCCCAAACCTGATCCTGGACAATCAGCATCCCGATTTTTTTTCAACTGCTTGCCAAGCTCCTTGATGTCGTAGCAGACAAACCGGTTTTCAATATCCACATTCGTCCGATGATTGAACAGATTCAGAGAACCTTTAACGTAGATTTCCAGTGCCGTTGCCACATGGTGGGCTTCCTTTTCGTCCTGTGCCAAAAGCGCATTGTAGAGATCCTCCAGCAATGGCATATTCTCCGGCACCGGGTTCTCAAAATAGGGTTGATAAATCTGATGCACACAGCGGTCAATGACTGTCTTTTCCACCGGCTGCAGCCCTTCCTTGCCGCCCACAACCAATTCGCAGAGCGACAGGATAAAATCTGCCTTCAACGCAATGGGACTATCTTCCTCACTATAATTGCTGTTGATGTCCATGGGGTTGATATACTGGGTACTGGCAGGGCTGATTTTAATGACCTGACCGCCCATGCGCGTCACAAGGGGTGTGTACTCGCTTTCAGGATCACACACGATGATGTCATCATCCGTGGCAAGAAAAGCATTGGTGATCTCGCGCTTTGCCGAAAAACTCTTACCGGAACCGGGGGTACCGAGAATCAGACCGTTGGGCGTCTTCAGTTTCTTCCGGTCAACCATAATCAGATTGTTGGAAAGCGCGTTCAGGCCATAATACAGCGCCTCCGGGCTGTCCTGAAACAGTTCCTGGGTGGTGAACGGGATAAAGATAGCCGTGGAACTGGTAGTCAGCGCACGCTGAATCTCAATCAGGTTCTGTGCCAACGGGAGACTGCTCATAAGCCCCTGTTCCTGCTGGAAGTCCAGGCGGCACAGATTGCAGTTGTGCTTCTGTGCAATGCTGGATGCCTGGAACACATTGGTTTCCAGCTCCTGCAGCGTTTTTCCGGTATTCATCACCAGAAAAGTAATCAGAAACATTCGTTCATTCTGGCTCTGCAATTCCTTCAAAAGCGCCTTTGCGTCTTTCCCATAGGTAGCAAGATCGGAGGGGATGATGTCGATGTCATATCCGGAACGAACCGCTTTTTTCTGTTCCTCAATCTTGCTGCGATCCAGTTCTGTAATGGTGCGCTTAATAGTCTTAATGGCCTTGTTCTGGTCTACAGACTGGATGTGCATCGTCACAATCTCGCTGGATTCCATATCCAGAAAATCCTTCAACAGCTGGTCACTGAGGTCAGAAGCGGTAATGGAGAGAAAACTCATCGCACCGTACAGAGATCCCATCTGGAACGTCTTTCCACCGGGGAAAGAAAAGCTAGCTGGGCGCAATAAAATCCTTCACCGACAGTCCAGACGCGGGCAGCCACTTCCAATCAAAATGAATTTGTCATGGTCGCCCATGTGGAACATGGCGTGCATCAGGTGCAGCCGTTCCTCCGTTCAGCGTCCGGGCAGAAACGCCCAAGCGACGGAAGTTATTGAGCAGGTCTGTCTGAACGTGCTCCAGCCGGGGTTTTGCCTGCTTCATGGATTCTGCTTCAATGCCGAAGGTCAGATATTTGGTTTTGGTCAGACCATTGTTGCCGCGCTCCAGCTGCTGGCGGAGCATCTGGCTGTATTCCTGACGTACATCATCGAAGCCATCCTGACGAGGCTGAATCTGAATCCGGCGTTCAAAGCTCTCCATATCAGTAGCCATATTCATAAAGGACAACTCAAAGTGGATGGAGCTGTCAAAGAAGTTCAGGAAGCCGCACCATTCCTCAAAAACTGGAAGTTTTGTCCTCCTGCTGAGCCAGCTGATAGTTGATGTTCTGAAACTGAATGGTTTTTGTGTAATAGCGGTCACTGACCCGGCAGATGCCGTCCGGGAACATCCGCTGAAACGGGATAGACTGCTGTGCCGTGCGGGGAATACCATCATCCCGTTTTGCCTTTTCAATGACAGAGCGAATCTGCTTTTTCTCCCGCTTTGTCAGAGTGTCCGGCAGAGCCATTTCGCTGGGTTCTGTCCGTTTTTTTCTGTTTTTCAGAGCAAACAATACGCTGTACCTCCTGTTCTGCCCACGTCTGCCGCATCAGCACCGCATAGTAATTGTTGGTCTGATAAGGCCGGACTTTCGGGCGAATAAATTTTGCTTCGATAAACTGCTTTGCAATGACTTCCAGCGGCTGGCCGTGTTTCTCATACATCCCCAGAAAGAACATGGGAAGCATGATAATCATCATGCCGATGGCGGCAAGAGACACATTGCCGGACTGCTTTAACAGGAAGAAAGCCGGAACGCCCACCAGCGCACCGGCTCCAAAGCAGAGAAGCTGTCGTTTTGTCAGATTGAATAATACTTTTGATTTCACCCGTGTAAGGTCACGGGGAACCGAGATATAAGCTGCCAATTTGAATCCCTCCTAGTCTAGTGAGCGGAAAACACTCCCTTAGCGAGAGCGCCGGTCTTAAATAAGGTAAAGCACAACAGTACCGTGTAGCCGACTACGCCCCAGATCGAGGCAATCACGTCATCGCTGAAAGAGATTCCCTGAATCAGTACCGCATAAATTCCGACACAGATCAGAATCAGAAATCCCTGAAAACCAAGTGCCAGCAGGGAACGCAGATAATTCTGACCCACCTGGCTTTGCTCTCGGTTGCCGAATGTGGCAAAAGGAATCGGCGCAAGGCTTACGGCCAAATAAATTTCTATCATTCGGCCATACACGATAATGAAGATAATGATGCTCAACGCCCACATGGTGACATTAAGCAGGAAAGACTGGAGGAATAGACCAATCAACGGGCCAATGTCCATCTCCATCAGGGTTTCTTCCAGAGTCTCCAAAGCAGCCCCATCAATAGCTGTGGTATCTGAAATCAATCCGCCCGCTCCGTTAATCACGTTCTGGCAGACATCAAACACCGCCATGGTGATATTAAAGCAGTTGGTGATCAGCATAACTGCCACGAAGGTCTTGAAAACCCACTTGAAGAAAATCCATGTTTCAAAATTGGCAAGGTTATTATGATCGATAATCATCTGGATCAGTTCATAACAGGCAATAATCGTAAGGATAATGCCTGCAATCGGGATAATGACAGATTCCGACACATTCCGAATCATAGAGAAAACCCCCGGCGAAAAATTCGCCGGGGATGTTCCCACCTGCGTCGCAACATCGCCAACCTGCTGGTTGACTGCATCAAACATCCCGGACAGATGATCCATAATCCCACCGACCAGCACTTCTTTTAGCCATTCGGTAATTGATTCCCAGATAAAATCCATCCGGCTGCGACCTCCTTTCTGCCCGCCCCGCATTATGCGAGACAAAGCGAGGATTTACAGGGTTTCCGATTAACCGAACAGACCGGACAGGAGCGGAACGAGAGTGATGCCGATCAGGGCAACACCGCCGCCCGCCATGAGCTGTTTCATACCCTGGCTTTTTGCACCCGGATTGTCGTTTCCGTAACCTTCCAGAAGGTTAATCGCGCCCCAAATACCAAGGCCAGCGCCGAGAGCAACAACGAGGGTCTGGAGAACGGTAATCGCTTCATTAAAGAAATCCATACAAAATACCTGCGACCGAAGCATATCGGGAGATTGTCTGTAATAAGAATCCGCACAGCAAAGACAGAAAGCAAAAGCCGCTGGCATTCTTCCTTCCAACGGCTCCCGGCTTCGGTCTTTCCTTTCTTAAATTGATATTGTGATTTCTGCATTCTGTTTTTGCAGGCGGAGAGAATGCCTGAATGTGAACCGCGCATCAGAACCAGATAAATTTCTCTGCTTACCGCAGTCGGACTATTCTTTGCGCAGTCAGGGATTCAGGGCATAAATAAAAAGCCTGCCATTCCAGACAGACTTGCGTTACAAAGCGTCAGCATCCACGACCGTAAAGACATCGTTCTTTTTCAACTTCATTTTCCTGTTCAGGAATTTCTCAATGTCGAAGGTGTTGCGCTTATCAAAATCGGACGTGTATTTGTAGTTCGGGTGCTGGGTCAGATCATATTTATCGGACAAAAATGGCCGGACGCCGCGCAGCTGAAGGATGCACTTGCCGCCGTCCAATACGGCAAGCTCATCGATGGAAGCGAGATCATGACCGGTCTTTTGATAATTTGTGCCGTATGACGGGCTGTTGCCCCTGGTATCGGAAGTGTTGAACATATCAATCGTTTCCTTACCCAGGGCGGCATTTAGTTCTTTCAGTGTTGTCGGCTCAGAGCCACCCAGGAAAATCTGCGAATCCATATTGCCAACAATCGTATCCGCATTGTCCTTGTAAATGGCTTTCAGCTGGCTTTTTGCCTGCAGCACCAGACAGGCAGAGATTTCCCGGCTTCGGATGGTTGCTACCAGCTTCTCCAAGTTGGGGATCTGCCCAATATTTGCTGCCTCATCAATCAGACAGCGCACATGAACCGGAAGCCGACCTCCATACACATCATCCGCCTTTTCGCAAAGCAGGTTAAACAACTGTGTGTACACCATCGAAATCAAAAAATTGAAGGTGCTGTCCGTATCACTCATGATTAAGAACAACGCCGTTTTCCGATCTCCAAGAGTATCCAGCTGCAGCTCATCGTAGGCAGTAATTTCCCGCAATTCCTGAATGTCAAATGGAGCCAATCTGGCACCACAGGAAATCAGGATCGACTTTGCAGTTTTGCCAGCGGCTAATTTATAGAGTCGGTATTGCCGAACCGCAAAGGAATCCGGCTTCTTTCTTTCCAGTGCCTCAAACATCAAATCCACCGGATTTTGAAATTCTTCATCATCCTCCCGGACTTCCATCGCATTCAGAAATGTCAGCAGCGTAGCAAAATTTTGTTCCTCCACCGGAGCCTCGTAATGGATATAGGCGATCAGCGCCGTATAGAGTAGCTTCTCCGATTTTTCCCAGAACTCGTCACCGCTTTTTCCGTCCCCCTTCGTATTCGCCATCAAAGTTGTCACCAGTTTCAAAATATCCTTCTCGCTATGCACATAGGCGAATGGATTGTACCGCATGGACTTTTTGAAGTTGATAGTGTTAAAAATCTTGATCCGATACCCATGCTTTAGCAATGCGTTTCCGCATTCGCAGACGATCTGGCCCTTCGGATCGGTGACTACAAAGGAAGTCGGATACTCTTTGGAGTTACACTGGAGAAGATTAGGCTTAATCCAGAATCTGGTCTTACCGGAGCCGGAGCCACTACATTAGACGTTCTTATTGCGGGCGTTCTTTGGATTATCAGGCCGGTTCGATAACATCAAGCGTTCCGTCTTTGTCAGGATAATATTATCTTCAAATTTCGGAGCCATGAATGGTTCAATGTCTTTGGCTGTTCCCCATCGCGCCGACCCGTATTCCATATTGTGGCGATACTTCTTAGCATTTTTCCCTTTCAGATAAACTGCCAGCCGGACACATCCTCCGGCAAACAGCCCGACCAGCAAATCGGAAGGGTAGAAGCTGGGCATCGGATTGGCAAAAGCCTGACCGACTGTGGAGAAGAACGCCAACAATTTTGCAGAAATATCTATTCCTTCTGCCAGACGCCATGCTTCTCCGAGATTGGTAGCAAGCAACCCAAGGATCAGATACGGGATATTCAGAATTACCAGGCGTTTGATTTCTTTCTTACTCATAAATCACGCTCCTGTTTCTTCTGCCGTACCTTCGCAGGCATGGAAACAACCAACTGCTTCAGTTTGTTCAGCTGCTTGAGCACGCTCGGTTTCTTTTGCTTTTGCAGCAGAGAAGCGGAGTATTCCTTAAACGCAGCGGTCATGGCGTCCCCATCCCTGGCTTTGAAAAATACCAGATACCGGGGCGGCGTCTGGGACGGATCTTTCGTAATGGCATAATCAATGCCATACTTGTCCAGAAACCTCTTAAAGCCTTTGATGTCCGTTTTTTCAATCTCAATATTGGTGGCACCCTGATTTTGCCCTAATAGCTGATCAATGGTCTGCTCACCTACGGGCTTTTCGTTTTCAGCAGTCAGCTTCTTTGCTTTTACATTGCGTCGGTGCTGCATATATTTCCGAAAGGCCGCAAGCAGCGCCCGACCGCTCAACTTTGTTGTGCTGATCGCCAGATTCAGTGTCCTGTTTTCTACTTCCTCCTGCAATAGACCACCTCCTTAACCCGAACACGAAATCGGGGAAAATGAAAGATGCCGGATCAGGTAGAAAAACTACCGTTCCGGCATCAACGAATCTGTTCTTTTTTATCGTAATACAGGTGTCCCTGCACTACACGGGCATGGCTTAAAATCTTGATGTGACCTTTTTCCTGATTTTCGAGGGATTTTCGATACCCTTCATCCGTTAAAAACAAACGGGTTCGCTCACCTTGCCATCCAACAGGAGAATCTTTTGTCAGAACATCAAAGATAATCATATGGCCGGGTATCGTCAGCAAAGCGCTCCAGTGCCATATACTCATGTCCGTGATACTCCTTTGCGCCAGCTTTCAGACGCATTTCTTCTATCAGTTCACCAATCGTTTTTCCGTTACTCATGCACATCTCCTTCCGATTGCGTCAGCGTAATGCTGCAATCCACCTCATTTCCCCAGACATCCCAGCCGGTAGACGTTTCCCTTGCGAATAACTCAATGCGCGGTACATCACCCACCAGCGTAACCGCCAGATTACGAACAACATCCGGCTTTTTACTGTGCCGCTCTCTGGGACTGATAATCAGCTGAGAAATACCGGCGCACTGACGTTTTGGTTTCCCTCTGACTGCCAGCAAACATATCTCAGCATTACTGCGTGTCCACCAGCCAAGGCCGAGAAAAAAGCCGTTTCCGGATGGATTTGTCTTTACCCATACAAAGCCGACTGTCTTGTACTGGAAGCCCACGCTTCAATTAGCCGAAGGGCTTCCGGAGCTTTGGAAAGGTTGCCCACAGAAGCAATACACAATTATCTGCCGCAATTTCTGCAACGGGAAGCTGATATAGTTCCTCATCTGACATTGTAGCGTAATGATTGATTGCGGCTCCCTGTACCTTGCCGCTGCGGTAACGCCAGGGCGGATCGGCATAAATCATCTCATATTTCTTCATACCTCACCATTCAGCAGAAGCGCCGGAAAGTCCTGCCCGTCAGCACAAAGAATTACCGTGCGGTTAGCGACCATGCGCTGTACATCGTAGATGTCCTCTGCAGTCACAGAAACGTCCTCACCGTCACCGTCCACATCATAGAAGACAGCAGGGCCGACCAGATATTTCCGACCATCCAGCACCAGAACCTGCCGTTCATCATAACTCATAAGCAAATCACAGTCCGGAGCCTGAATTACGGAATCGTCTGTGCCGAAGCATTTCAGCACATCAAAACATTCGGTGACGTCTTTTACCTGGATACCTTTCCCCGGAAGCGCAGCGACCATCAGAATGTAATCGCTGTCTGTTGAACTGCTGTGCAGATCGGTAGCTTTCAGGCAGTGCCGGATTCCATCCAGCATTTCTCCGATACCTGCCACCAGCAAGTCCACATCTACATCCACAGCATTGGCTTTACCATTCATTTCATTTTTGTTGAGCATATTTGTTCTCCTTTACCTTGACTGATCCCGCTGTCTCTTTTTCTGCCATTGTTCCAACAGGCGGATAATCGTATCTTGCATTTGCTTTGGAGTATAAGAGCGCGGGAAATACTTGCGGAGTACGTCATTCTTAAGCGTGACCGTATCCAATTCGCTCTTTTTCTCTTCATTCATAATCGTGTTCATAGCTTCCTGGGTACACATCCCTGCCTGACTGAGCTTTTTAATCCGCTGTGCCTGAGACAACGATGGAGTGGACTGTCCGTAATCCATAGCTTCCAGGAAACCTTTCTGTTCCTCTTTTTTTAGAAAAGACAATTCCACCGCCGGGTTGAATGCGATTTCTTTACGATCCACCATATCCAGAAGCTCCGGGATCAGATTGGTCAAATTGATAAATCGTTGAACCTGACGGGCGCTTTCACCGGTTTGCTCAGCAATGAGCTCTCTGGATTCTTTACCGTCAGACTTCCGGCCAAGTTGGCCGGAAGTTAAATCCGTCCGTTCTCCCTGATGCTTCATCGCCTCCATCTTCATCTTGTAAGCAAACGCACGCTCACTGGGGAGAAGCGTCTCCCTTTGAAGATTGGAGTCCACCATTGCGATGGTTGCGGTATCATCATCCATTTGCCGGATAATCACCGGCATGGTTTCAAGCCCGGCAAGCTCAGATGCCCTCATGCGCCGATGGCCTGCCACTAATTCATATCCGCCCTCCGAACGGGGGCGGGCAAGCGCAGGAGCTAATACGCCAAATTGTGCCACGCTTTCTACTGTGCGTTGCATGGCTTCATCATCCACCACCCGGAAAGGGTGATTTTTGAACGGGTGTAATTCAGAGAGTGGAATCTCCTGAACCCGTTCAGACTTTTTTACAGGCATTCATAAAACCCTCTCTTTCCCGGCTGTACAGCCGTTTTTCTACTAGGAGAACAGTACCTCCTTGACCAGTTCCTGCTTCGATTTTCCAATCGCAGTGCGCCGGTCTAGCCCCGGAACGTGTACAGGCGTACACATCTCCAGTATCCGGCTGTAAATTCTGGCGTGTGCCACATCTTCAGGATTACGGAGCTGGCTGATTGTCAGGTTTGTTGTGATAATCAATGGAAGTCCCGCTTTATAGCGCTCATCAACAACAGCGTAAACCTGTTCCAGCGCATACTCGGTATTCCGCTCAATTCCAAGATCATCAATAATCAGCAGAGAGAAGCGGTTGAAAGAAGCAATATAGCGGTACCGCTCATCCGAATACATGGCACCCATCTGGTTTAGGATTTTGGAAAAATTGGTCATCAGGACAGGAACACCTTTTTCCAACAATGCATTAGCAATACAGGCAGCCAGGAATGATTTTCCTGTTCCAACATCGCCCCAAAGTAAAAGACCAAGGTTTTCTGCCTTGACCTTCTTCCAATTCTCCGTATACCGTTTCGCCATCTGGACGCTGGGAGTATCCGTCGCTGATGCAAATGTCCAATCCTGAAGATGTCGCTCCTGGATACCTGCCGCTTTTAGACGACGGACATAGAGCAGCTGCTCTTCCTCCTTCATACGCTGTTCCTGCCGTTCCCGTTCTTCCTTCTGGCATTTGCAGATGCAGGGCATGATCCGTTCTCTGCCCTCAAATGTGATCCGGCATTGAACCGGCGTATGACATTTCCCACAATAAATGAGTCCATCTTCGCCGAGATACTGCTCTGGCCCAGGTTCTTTCTGAACCTGAATACGATCCAGAAAACCGAACATTGTATTCATAAACTTTCTCCCTCCTTGTACCGATAGTTATCGTGGTTGTAGGCTGGCAGTTTGGACTGTTTGGAATCCCGCCTTGCCCAACTACGAATGGTAGCTAAATGATTTTTATAACGCCTTCCGCTGGAAGCCATATATTCCGACAATCGTTCAATGCGGCTCTGATAGTCTGCTGGAAACTCAGTTTGGAGCTTTTGCAATTCTTCGTCCGAAAGAAGTACATTCTGATACATTCCGTACCGATGACGAGAAGGTTGTGATACTGTTTTTGCCTTCTCATCTGTACTTAATTGTTCTTTACTTGATCCTTCTTTACTTCTTTGTGAGGGAGTTATCGTATACGGTGGAACCGTACTCGGACTTACCGTATCCGGCTTTTCCGTACACGGTGAATCCATACACGGCTGCAATTTCGGCTTTTCAAAAATCACATACTCCGTTTGTCCCAAGCGACCGTTCGGCTGACGAAGCTGACGGCGTTCCAGATAGCCATGTGTTTCCAATTCTTTCAGGGCAGTGAGAATACCGTCCACACCCTCCAAGGAGATTGCCGCAAGCCCTCTTACAGAGTAGTGCCATGTGTCCGGCAGGCTGAGAAGCATGGAAAGAAGTCCTTTTGCTTTCAGACTCAGTGTCTGATCCCGCAGATGGTAGTTACACATGGTTGTATAGTTGGCATTTTTCTCTACCCGGAAAACAGCCATCCGACCACCTCCTTACGGCTCTGCACTCGTAAACAACATATTGTTCATTTCACAAAACCTCCTTGCATTGCATAGTTTCTGCTTCTACCAGTAGCGGCAGAAACAAAAAAGAGCGGTTACCCGCCAGCCAGGATTTCTCCTGACGGCAGATAACCGCTCTATGTTCAATTCATTTTTATCTGGGCTTATCCTATAGCTGAAGCCCGATTTTTTGGTTGCAGTGAGACTTTTTACGCCTGTGTACCTTTGATTTCTCTACACCATTTTTACACCATTTCGGCATTCTATAGCATAGAGATATATAAATCTTTATATGGGTCAATATACGGAAAACCTTGATTCTATCACGCTTTATGGGCATTTAGAGACAAGCATTGAGATATAAAATTAGGAGCATAACTTACTATGCCTAATTTCATTTTTTCTATTTCCTCCTCTAATCCCGCGTCTCCATCAGGATCACGATTCCCTCCGGAAACGTGATCCTGACCGCCTCCTCTGCAAATGCATTGCTTACACAGAGACTGTCATACGCCGTTAATTTATGATTTTTCAGCGGATACTTCGCTCCCTCAATATTAAATTTCTCCACACTCTCTCCCAGTGGAAACACCGAAAAGTACGGTCCGTATGCATCTTTCTTTGAAAGTGTGATTTCCCGGTTCAAAAGCCGGATCTGATTGTGACTGTCCACTATCCGCACATCTGCTCCTGCATCCAGTCCGATTTTTAAACATTGTACATTTGCCCATATATGATCGATCCGATTTCCGGTCGCTCCCAGGATCAGGATGTTCTTTCTTCCCAAATCCAGACACAAGCGCAGTGCGATTTCTGTATCTGAGGCATCTTTGACCGGATTGAACTTGCGGATCGGCACTTTTGTTTCTTTCTCATAGTACCCCAAAATTTCACCGGATACGCTGTCAAAATCTCCCACAATATAATTCGGGCAGATTTCATGCCTGTAAAGAAACTCCAGTCCTCTGTCCACTCCTATGATAAACTCAATCTCCGGATTTTCCAGAACAGATCTTGCAAATTCTTCTTCCAGCATCCCGCCGCTTACGATCACAGTCCATCTATTCATTGGCGCTTAAAATCTCCATAAATCCTTTTACGTTCTCTTCTACATTTCCTTTAAACACAGCGGATCCTGCTACGATTACATTCGCTCCCGCATCCAGAACTTCTTTGACATTGCTGTGGTAGATTCCTCCGTCCACCTCAATATCCGCCTGAATCTCTCTTGTATCCAGCAGATTTTTCAGCTCTCTGATCTTATCCAGTGATTCCGGAATAAACGCCTGTCCGCCAAATCCCGGTTCCACGGACATAATCAGAAACATCTCCGTTTTATCCAGTACCGGTTCCAGTGCAGATACCGGTGTATTCGGTTTAATCGATACTCCCGCCTTCATTCCGCATGCATGGATCTTATCCACAGTTTCCACCAGATTCTCACATGCTTCTACATGAACCGTCAGAATATCAGCTCCTGCTTTTGCAAAATCTTCCACATAACGAATCGGCTCTGTAACCATCAGATGCACATCCATCACCTGCTGTGTATGCCCTTTGATGGATGCAAGAACCGGCATTCCGAATGAAATACTCGGCACAAACATTCCATCCATCACATCAAAATGGATATACTCCGCTCCTGCTGCTTCTGTCTCTTTTAACTGCTCGCCAAGTCTTTTAAAGTCTGCCGACAAAATCGACGGTGCAATTCTGTTTCTCATAAATCAATACCTCTTCTTTTCTTTCAATTCTGTATACATCTCCAGATAATTTTTATATCGGACCGGATGGATTTTTCCTTCTTCCAGCGCCTCTTTTACCGCACATCCCGGTTCATGCACGTGATCGCATCCCTGAAACCGGCACTGCCCTTCATAAGAAGCAAATTCCCGAAAATAGTACTTCAATTCTTCTTTTTCAAAATCATTGACATAAAGTGAGCTGAATCCCGGCGTATCCATAATGTAGGAATCCGCATCTACTGCGATCAGCTCAGAATGCCTTGTGGTATGCTTTCCACGTTCAATCTTTCTGCTGATCGTTCCGGTTTCCATCTGCACCTGATTCTGAAGCAGATTGATCAGAGACGATTTCCCGACTCCGGAAGGTCCTGCGATCGCCGTTGTCTTTTTCAGCAGAAGACGACGGATTTCTTCTATATTCTCCTGCTCCAGTGCGCTGGTAAATACGATCGGATATCCACATTTCTCATAGATTGCTTCTAATTCTGCAATTTCCGGACTGGTCGCAATGTCTTTCTTATTAAAACACAAAACTACCGGTATCTCTTTTCGCTCCATCATGACCAGAAACCGGTCCAGAAGATTGAAATGCGGCGTCGGCTTTGTCACTGCGAACACCACCAGTGCCTGATCGATGTTTGCCACTGCCGGACGGATCAGCTCATTCTTTCTGGGAAAAATCTCCACAATATTCCCTGTCTTATTTTCTTCATCCAGTATTTCTATTCGGACATTGTCCCCTACTAAAGGCTTGATCTTCTCTTTTCGGAACACGCCTTTTGCCTTACACTCATAAACACCGGATTCTACTACGTTTACGTAGTAGAATCCGGCAATTCCCTTGATTATTTTTCCCTGCATAATTTCCTCTGCTGTCAGTGGTTCGCTCCTGACGATGAACCACCGTTTGATCCGCTGTCATTTCCATTATTGTTATCTCCGTCTGTCGGCGGATCCGGTGTCACATTTTCCGGTCCGAGACTGACCACAATATCAACTGTTGACCCTTTTTCGATCTGACTTCCAGGTGTCACAGACTGACTGATTACATATCCTTTTGTAACAGTAGAATCATAAGATTCTGTCACATTCGCTGTCAGACCTAATCCGGAAAGCTTTGCTTCTGCCTGACTTCTTGTCAGACCGGAGAGAGTCGGTACTTCTACAGTCTCTGTCTTCTTGCCTTTGCTCAGGACATAATTGACAGTCGTTCCTTTTTCCACCTGTTCACCGGCTGCCGGCACTGTCCGGATAATGGTGCCTTCCTCATACTCATCACTATACTCACTGGAGCTTTCACTTCCAAGTGTCAGTCCCACTCCCTGCAGCGTAGTCTGGGCACTGTCCGGATCCGCACCGGATACATCCGGTACACTGATCTTCTCTTTGCCCATGCTGACAACCATTGTCACTGTATTGCCCTCTGCCCACTCTGTTCCGGCTGTCGGATTTGTGGAAATCACATATCCCTGCGGCACACTGTCGCTGTAATCTGTCTCAGATGCCACAACAAACCCTTTGTCTTCCAGCTGCTTTTGTGCATCCGCCTCAGATTTTCCTGTTACATCCGGTACTTTGGCAGTTTTTTCTGCCGGTCCGCTGCTGATCTTCACAGTGACCGTCGAATTCTCTTTTACTTTTTCTCCTGGTTTTGGATCCTGTTCCGCAATCTCGCCTTTTTCATATTTGTCTGAAGCGACCTGACCTGCTGACTGATATCCGATGTTCTTCTTTGTGAGTGCTTTTCTAGCCTCTTCTTCCGTCATTCCCCGAATATCCGGTACAGAAACCTTCTTTTCCTTCTCTTCGGTCACTACCTTGTCAGGCATGAATCCGCCGACTGCCTTACTGATTCCAAAGATCACTCCGATCGCAACAATAACTGCCACAACGATCATCAAAATCTTTGTGACCTTTTTCATCTGTGGATCGACTTCTTCTTTTTTGCCTTTTCTGCCATCTTCCCGACGATTTCTTCGATCGTATGAATCCTCATCATACTCCTCGTCGTCATAGGATTCGTCCGGATCATCATAGTCCTCACCGTCATAATCCCGATTCTGAACTCTTGCGATCTCCTGCGTATCCATGACCACAGTCTCATCCACATTGTTCACTTTTGGTCCGTTTGAAATAAATCCTCCCTGCGGATCTACCAGTGCCCGTTTCAGATCAAGCAAAAGCTCTTCGCAGTTCTGATACCGATACATAGGACTCTTCTGTGTACATTTTAAAATAATCTTCTCCAGGCTCTTTGGCGTATCCGGCACTTCCACAATTGGAGAAATAATTTCCTCCTGCAAGTGCTTGATCGCCACAGTGACCGTAGACTCGCCATCAAACGGAACATGCCCTGTCACCATTTCATACATACTGATACCGGCAGAATAAATATCACTTTTTTCATCTACCACGCCGCCCCTTGCCTGCTCCGGCGATGTGTAATGAACCGATCCCATCACGCTGGTGCTGATCGTATTGGACGAAGTCGTTGCTCTTGCAATTCCAAAATCTGTAACCTTTACTTTTCCGTCTTTTGAAATAATGATATTCTGCGGTTTGATATCCCGATGTATGATATGCTGGTTGTGGGCTGCCTGAATTCCCGTCACCATCTGAATGGAAATGCTGATCGTCTCTTTTGCAGAGAGTCTGCCTTTTTTCTCGATATATTCTTTTAATGTGATGCCTTCCACAAGCTCCATCACCATATAATAAACTCCGCGGTCCTGCCCCACATCATATACGTTAACTACGTTCGGATGCATCAGACCTGCTGCTGCCTGGGCTTCGCTTAAGAACTTTTTGATAAAAGTCTCATCTGAGCGAAAATCGCTCTTCAGCACCTTGATCGCCACATACCGGTTCAGCTTATGATCTTTGCCCTTATACACATCCGCCATACCGCCGGAACCGATACGATCCAGGATCTCATAGCGCTTTCCTAAAAAGATACCTTCTTTTAACATATACTCACCTCATCTGCGAACGGCTCTACCAGTACGATCCCGATATTATCCGTACCGCCGTTCTCTTTTGCCGTTTCTACCAGAGACTGTGCGGATTCCACAATATCTCTGCCCCCCTGTACAATATGGAACAGCTCTTCATCCTCCACCATATTGCTGAGTCCGTCTGTACACATCAGAATGATGTCTCCCTTTTTCAGACGGTGCTCATAAAAATCAACCTCTACGCTGTCTTTTGCACCGATTGCTCTCGTAATGATATTTTTATCCGGATGATGCTTTGCTTCCTCCGGCTTGATCCCGCCAAGGCGTACCATCTCTTCCACCAGAGAATGATCTTTTGTAAGCTGTACGATTCCCTGATTGATCAGATACAGCCTGCTGTCTCCCACATTTGCAAAATACATCATCTGGTTGACGATCGTTGCCAGCACTACCGTAGTCCCCATCCCCTTTAAATGAGGATCCTCGGAAGCTTTTTTGATGATCTCTCTGTTGGCTGTCTTGATCGCCGAAACAAGCGCTCTCTCTACGTCCTGCTCGCTGGTATTCTCCAGCTCGCGTTTTAAAACTTCCACTGTATACTTGGAAGCATAATCACCTGCCTGATGACCGCCCATTCCGTCTGCTACAACAAACAGATTCGGAAGAGGTCCCAGAGGATTGTCTGTCATATAGACATAGTCTTGATTCACTTGTCTTACCATCCCAACATCTGTAATGGAAAATGTCTTCATACGCTCTCTCCTTTACTCATTCTCTGTTTTTACATAGCGTCTTCTGAGCTGACCACAGGCACCGTCAATATCTGCGCCCATTTCTCTTCTTATAGTAACATTTATTCCGCTTTTTTCAAGTTTATTTTTGAAATTCAACGCATTTTTGCGGGAAGGCTGCTGAAAATCACGCTCTTTGATCGGATTGACCGGAATCAGATTCAAATGGCAGTTGCGGGATTTTAAGATTCCGATCAGTTCCTCTGCATCTTCCTGTGTGTCATTCACTCCGTGAACAAGGCTGTATTCAAAAGTCACCCTTCTTCCTGTCTCCTGAAAATAAAAATCACATGCTTTGAGCACTTCCTGCAAGTCATATTTATTTGCCACCGGCATGAGCTGCTTTCTCTTTTCCTGAGTAGAGCCGTGCAGAGAAAGTGCCAGTGTGATCTGCAGATGCTCCATGGCAAGCTCGCGGATCTTCGGCACGATCCCACAGGTGGAAACCGTGAGATTTCTCTGGCTGATATGCAGTCCGTGTTCATCTGTAAGCATACGGACAAATGTCAGGAAATTCTCATAATTATCCATGGGTTCTCCGGTTCCCATCACAACAACATTGGAGACTCTTTCTCCTGTGATCTTCTGGATTTGATAAATCTGCCCCAGCATCTCAGACGGCGACAGATTTCTCTCCAGCCCACCGATGGTAGAAGCACAGAATCTGCATCCCATCCGGCAGCCCACCTGAGAAGAAATGCAGACGGAATTTCCGTGCTTGTAGCGCATCAGCACACTTTCCACCACATTTCCGTCAGAAAGCTGAAATAAAAACTTATTCGTTGCGTCAATCTTCGAAATCTGACGCTCCAGCATTTTTACCGGAAGGATCTCATATTCCGCCTCCAGTTTTTCCCGGAGCGCTTTGGAGAGATTCGTCATCTCTTCAAAACTGTCAGCAAGCTTTACATGCAGCCATTCATAAATCTGCTTTGCACGAAATTTCTTTTCCCCGATCTGTTCCATCTCTGCGGCCAATTGTTCATATGTATATGCGCGAATATCTTTCTTCATCCTTTTTCTATCCTTTTATTTCTTTCCAAATCTGGCAATAAAAAAGCCGTCACTTTTATGAATTCCCGGGAGCAGCTGCAGACATCCTGCTTCTTCCACACTATTCTGAAGAGTGCTGCACAGTCTGTCCGCGATCGGATCCAGTACAAATTCCGGAAATTCTTTTAAAAACCAGTGTACATTTTCTATATTTTCTGCCGGATTGATCGTACAGGTGCTGTAGATCAGCGTTCCTCCCGGCCGGACATAGGACGCAGCATTTTTCAGAATCTCCCTCTGCAGTCCTGCCAGCTCTTTGGTGCTCTGTTCGGTTGCTTTATATTTTAAATCTGTCTTTTTTGCAAGAACCCCTAATCCGGAACAGGGCAGATCTGCAATCACAAGATCCGCCGCATCTTTTACATCCGCATCACAGACAGTCGCATCTTTTTGTACTGCGTGAATATTCGTAAGACCGCTTCTCTCGATATTTTCCGTGATCAATCCTACTTTATACAGGCTTAGATCTCTGGCTTCTACACTTCCTGTTCCCCGCAGTTTTTCTGCAACATGAAGTGCTTTTCCGCCCGGTGCCGCACAGACATCGATCACCCGATCCCCTTTCTTTGGATCTGCGAGTTCTCCCACCAGCATGGAACTGATATCCTGGACATAAAACTCTCCCTTTTGAAAACTTTCCAGCTCTGAAAGATGATCATAGTCCTGAATCCTGAACGCGTAGGACAGATATGGATGCGGCGTTACCGTAACCCCTTCCTTTTGCAGGCTTTCTTTCAGATTTTCCGGCGTTGTCTTTGCCAGATTACACCGGATCGTCACCGGTGTCTCTTCCTGGAAGGCCTGCAGCATGGATTCGATCACATCCAGATCATAAGTCTTCTTCCACAATTTTAAAATCCACTCCGGCATGGAATACACAACAGACAGCCGTTCGATCCCCTCTGTGGGATACTCTACCTGATCCAGACCTCGCGCCACATTGCGGAGCACTCCGTTTACAAATCCACGCAGGGTGCCGAATCCTTTTTTCACTGCCAGCTTTACTGCCTCGTTGCACACTGCCGAATCCGGCACGCTGTCCATATACTTCAGCTGATATACAGCACTTCTCAAAATATTGCGGATAACCGGCTTCATCTTGTTGACCTTCACTTTGGAAAACTGATTCAAAATATAATCCAGTTCGATCATGTGCTCCAGTGTTCCTTCAGTCACTCTCGTGATAAATGCGCGTTCCTTTTTCTCCAGATACTGATATTTTTCCAGGACGGCATTCAATGCAAGATGGCTGTAGACATTCTGCTGTGTCACCTCCATCAGGATTGCCAGCACCAGTTCTCTCTCTGTCACCTGTTTAGTCATCTCTTCTTCCTCCGCTTATGATCAACAGACGAAGCAGCTGCAGAATCATAGATGCGGCACTTGCCACATACGTCATCGCTGCCGCCCGCAGCACTGCCTTTGTCTGACTTAATTCTTCCGGATATAACATTCCGGATGTTTCCAAAATACGGATTGCACGGCTGGAGGCATTAAATTCTACCGGCAATGTCACGATCTGAAACAGCACTGCAGCCGAAAACAGCAAAATTCCGAGATTGATCAGCAGACTTGCTGTATTTCCATTCATGAATAATCCGATAATGATCAGCGGCCAGGCTGCCATAGAACCGAAATTCGCAACAGGTACCAGAGCACCTCTGATCTGAAGAGGCGCATACCCTTTCGCATGCTGGATTGCATGCCCGCATTCATGCGCAGCCACACCGATGGCGGCCACCGATGCTGAGTTATAGGTTGCATCAGAAAGCCCCAGCGTCTTATTTGCCGGATTATAATGATCTGTCAGATTGCCCGGAATGTGATGTACTGTTACATCATAAATCCCGTTTGCATGCAGGATTCGCTCTGCTGCATCCTTCCCTGTCATACCGGACCGGCTCCGCACCTGTGCATATCTTCGATAGGTACTGTTGACATGCGCCGAAGCTGCCATACATATTACGGCTCCGATAATCACTAATATATAAGTAGGATCATAGTAAAAAAACATGCTCTTCCTCCAATCCTTTTATTATTGAATGAAACAACGTTCCTTCTTCGAGATGATATCCTCTTAAAAATGCATCTGTCTTCATTCTCTTCTTTCCCGGAATCTGCAATTCCTGTACGATTAAAGTTCCATCTCCTGTCTGCACAGAAAAACTGTCTTTTGTCACATCTGTAACCGTTCCCGGCTGTGCCTTCGTCTGCTCTTTTGAGACTTTTGCACTCCAGATCTTCACCACTTTATTCTCCCAGTGTGTATACGCACTCGGCCAGGAATTTAATCCCCGGATCAGTCTCTCGATTGCTTCTGCGGAAGCATTCCAATCGATGTTTCCCATTTTTTTGTTCAACATACTTGCATAATGTGTAGGAGTCTCTCCCTGTTTTTGAGGAACGATGGTTCCTTCTTCCAGTGCTTTTAATGTCTCCACGCAAAGTGCTGCTCCGGCTTTTGACAATTTGTCATGAAGACTCTCTCCCGTCTCTTCTGCCGTGATCGGCACTTCGGTCTTAAGCAACATGTCACCCGTATCCAGACCTTCATCCATCTGCATGGTGGTCACACCTGTCACATCTTCTCCGTCAATGATCGCCCACTGGATCGGTGCCGCTCCTCTATATTTCGGAAGCAGAGACGCATGTACATTGACACATCCATATGGTGTCAGTTCCAGAATTGCTTTCGGAAGAATCTGTCCGAAAGCGACCACTACGATCACATCTGCCTTATATCCTGCCAGTTCTTCCACACAGGCCGCTTCTCTTACCTTGATCGGCTGAAATACCGGGATTCCATGAGAAAGTGCCGCCTCTTTCACCGGCGGAAACTGCATCTCCTTGCCTCTTCCTTTTGGCTTATCCGGCTGCGTCACTGCCAGACACACCTCATGCCCGGCTTCAATCAGCGCTTCCAGTGTTCCCACCGAAAAATCCGGTGTTCCCATAAAAATCACACGCATCTATTCTACCTCCTCTTCCGGTGGTTCTACATCATGCAGTCCGTCCTCCACACGTTCTACATACATATGTCCTGCAAGATGATCGATCTCATGACAGAATGCTCTTGCAAGAAGACCTTCGCCTTCCAGTTCCACTTCTTCCATTTCTTCATTGAGTGCACGTACCTTCACATAGTTTGGTCTTGTCACGATCCCCCATTTGCCCGGCAGGCTTAAGCATCCCTCTTCGCCTGTCTGCTCTCCGGATGTCTCAATGATCTCCGGGTTGATCAGCACGATCGGGCCTTCTCCCACATCGATCACAACGATCTGCTTCAAGACTCCCACCTGAGGTGCTGCCAGTCCCACACCATATTTTTCATACATCGTATCCAGCATATCCTCGATCAAAATTTTTGTGCGCATCGTCATCTTTGTGACCGGTTTGCACTGTTTTTCCAAAATGTCATCTCCCATGATCCTGACTTCTCTGATTGCCATAATTTCACTGTTCCCTTCTATTTATTCTTTGTTATCTTTTAAAAAACATGCATCGGATTGAAATCAAACTGAATCCGCATCTTGCGATATCCCGGATTTACTTCAATATATTGTTCCAATCCGTTCTTTATCCTCACAAGTGTATCATAATTTTCATCTTTTATGTAGATTACTTTGCGATACACATCATTAATCTTTCCGATTCCCGGACTTGCAGGTCCGATGATCTTCGCAGTTTCTTTCGGAGCAATCCGGATCGAAAACTCTTTTAAATACTTACACCCTGTCTCTAACAGCACCTCATCCTCACAGCTTACCAGAACTGCAAGCAGATTTTCTACCGGGGGATATCCCATGATCTGCCGATACCGGATCTCCTCCTCATAAAACGCCTCATAATCCTGTGCTGCGGCGGTTACGATACTGTAATGCGTGGGAGTGTAGGTCTGGATCACAGCTTCTCCTTCTTTCTGCCCCCGTCCGGCTCGCCCTGCCGCCTGTGTCAAAAGCTGGAAGGTGCGCTCCCCGGAACGATAATCATCTGAATACAACGACATATCTGCCGCCAGCACACCAACTAACGTAACATTCGGAAAATCGTGTCCTTTTACGATCATCTGCGTTCCGACCAGTACATCTGCTTCTCCATTCGCAAATGCAGACAAGATTTTTTCATGGCCGTCTTTCTGTCTTGTTGTGTCCATGTCCATACGAAGAACTCTTGCCTGCGGAAACTGTGCTTTTACAATGTCTTCGATCTGCTGTGTTCCTGCCCGAAATTCTCCGATATGTCTGGAGCCGCACTCCGGGCAGACAGGTGTCCTTGGTTCTTCATATCCGCAGTAATGACAGACCATCTTTCCGTTTCTGTGATACGACAGCGAAACATCGCAGTGCGGACACTTTACCACATGGCCGCACTCTCTGCAGGAAAGAAACCCTGCATACCCTCTCCTGTTTAAAAACAACATGATCTGTTCTTGTTTTTCCAGCCGGTCTTCCATCAACTCCTGCAGATGCCGGCTTAAGATCGAACGGTTGCCTTCTTTTAACTCCTGCCTGAGATCCGCTACATAGACGCTCGCCATCTTTTGCATTCCCGAACGGTTACTTCAATTCCAGCAGGCGGTACTCCCCGTTTTTTGCGCGATACATTGCTTCCAGAGACGGGGTTGCCGAGCCAAGTACTACGCTGGCATGTTCCAGATTTGCCCGCTCTATGGCAGTCTCTCTGGCATGATATCTTGGTATCTGTTCACTTTTATAAGTTGTTTCATGTTCCTCATCAATAACGATCAGCCCCAGCTCCGGAAATGGTGTAAACAAGGCGGACCGCGGGCCGATCATCACGTCGATCTCTCCCGCTTTTGCCCGCATCAACTGATCATAACGCTCTCCGGCAGACATTCTGGAATTTAAGATGGATACCCGATTTCCAAAACGCCGGTAAAACCGCATCACTGTCTGATACGTCAGTGCAATCTCAGGAATCAGTACAATCGCCTGTTTTCCCTCACTGACCACCCGGCGGATCATCTCAATATAAACTTCCGTTTTTCCACTGCCGGTCACACCGTACAACAAATAAGCTGCCCGCACATCTCTGCTGTACTCCTGCCAGAAGCACTCGATCGCATGCTCCTGCTCTGCCGTAAACACAAGAGTTTTTGCTCTCTGCTCTTTTTCTTTCACCGGATTTCGAAACACCTGCTCTGATTCCAGAACTGCCACCTGCTGTTCTTCCAATGCATTGACGACACTGCGCGTAATATTCAGTTTTTTCGTAATCAGTTCGTATTCAATGACCGGATCCTCCAGAAGTGCTTCCAGAAGTCTTGCTCTCGCCTTCTGATTCTTCTGCTGATAATAATGCAGCTGCGCTTCTGCCCGTTCTTTGCCAAGCAGCAGACGGACATACTTTTTGATCTTGGCATTCTCTTTTTGTTTGATCGGCAATACCGTCTTGAGTGCCTGGATCATCGTTCCGCCATAATGTTCTTTCATCCATGCCGCCAGCGCGATCAGCTTCGCCTCGATCTCTACACTATTTCTGGAAATATCTTCGATCTCCTTGACTTTGGAAAGATCATAGTCGCAAGTCTCTGAAATTCCTACCACATAGCCTTTCGTCTGCCGGTTGCCTTTCCCAAACGGAATCACAACCTCCATTCCCACATTCAGCTCTTCTTTTAACCACTCCGGAATTCGATATTGAAAGATCCGATCCAGTTTTTCATGTTTTATATCTACAATAATATCTGCAAACAATCCATTTCCCCTGCTTATTTTTTCTGTTCCTCTTCCAGTTCTGTTAAGATCTCCGCAATCAGAACCCGCTCATCCATCGGATGCTTCACACCTTCGATCTCCTGGTAATCTTCATGCCCTTTTCCTGCAAGCACGATCACATCCCCGGTCTGCCCGTGTGTGATCGCATAACGGATGGCTTCTTTCCTGTCTATGATTTCCACATACGCTCCGTCCGTCTTTTCGATTCCCACTTTGATGTCATCGATGATCGCCTGCGGCTCTTCAAATCTCGGATTATCGGAAGTGATGATCGTCAGATCTGCCAGACGGCCGGACACTTCTCCCATCTCAAAGCGTCGGTCTCTGGAACGGTTTCCACCGCATCCGAACAGACATACCAGACGTTTTGGATGATATTCTTTTAACGTGGTCAAAAGACTCTCCAGACTCATGGCATTGTGTGCATAGTCGATCATCAGAGTGAATTCATCAGACACTTTCACCATCTCGATTCTGCCCTTAACCTTCGCCTTTTTCAAAGCCGCCTGAATGTGCTCTTTCGGCACATCAAAGTGTCTGCACACTGCAATCGCTGTCAGTGAATTGTAAACACTGAATGTTCCCGGTACATCAATCTCCACATCAAAATCCATGACTCCTGCCACATGATATGCCACACCGAGATATCCCGGTCTGGACACCAGATTTACATCTTCAGCCCGCAGATCCGCCTCTTTGCAGAAACCAAATGTCTCCACTTTACATGTAGCATTTTTAAATACATCCTTAAAATACCTGTCATCTGCATTGGCAATTCCAACCCTGCACTGCTGGAACAGTAAGCCTTTGCATCTTTTATAATCTTCAAAATCCTTGTGTTCATTCGGTCCGATATGATCTTTTCCAAGATTTGTGAAAATCCCGATTTCAAACGGAATCCCTGCTGTCCGGTGCAGCATCAGTCCCTGGGATGACACCTCCATGACCACGCTGTCACAGCCGGCTTCCACCATTTTGGCAAAATACTGATGAATGGTATAAGATTCCGGTGTTGTATTCGCTGCCGGGATCACTTCCTCTCCGATAATGGCCTCAATGGTTCCGATCAGTCCTACTTTATGTCCGACTCCCTCCAGAATGGATTTGATCATATAGGTCGTGGTCGTCTTTCCTTTTGTCCCTGTAATTCCAATAATGTGCAGCTTCTCTGCCGGATAGCCGAAATAAGCGGCAGAAGCAAGTGCGAGTGCGTACCTTGTGTCTTCCACACGGATCACAGTCATTCCCGCCGGTGCCTCTACATCCTGCTGCACGATCACGGCTTTTGCTCCTTTTTTTGCCACATCAGCTACATACTGATGTCCGTCTGAGACAGCGCCGCTGATGCATACAAACACAGATCCTTCTTCTACTTTACGGGAGTCATTGATCAATGTTGTAATTTCGATCTTGTCACTCCCCTGTACTACTTCATATTCCAAACGTTCCAATAACTGTTTTAAAATCATAACTGTTCCTCCTGATCAAAGAGATTTTCATCCCTGCATACATTCTATAGGATACCATAAAACAATCTCAGTTGCAAAAGCTGATAGAAAAAAGAGCCCGGATGAATCGGAAATCTTTTCCTTTTCATCCGGGTTTGTTATCTTCTGCAAAATAATACTGCAGATTTCCTATCTTGTAAGGTAGAACGTTACAGAAGTCGTATCACCATACTGCAGCATCCGATATCCTTCTTCTCCCTCTTCCAGTTCATAGCTTGCCGGCAGATCTTCTTTTACCATAGACAGATCAAATCTAAATTCTCCCGTCTCAGTTCCTGTATGTGTCCACTGTCCGGTACGAACACGGCCGTCAATAAATACCGTATAATTTACTGTTGTCGTGCGTTCTTCTACTTCC
>ENA-OQKD01000039-OQKD01000039.1-human-gut-metagenome-genome-assembly--contig:-NODE-39-length-35673-cov-3.779553_pt1 | contig 35673 bp, 39 predicted proteins | sample MGYA00242775_ERZ504792 | MGnify/ENA primary metagenome ERZ504792 (study PRJEB26092, sample SAMD00036401) | human gut metagenome | host: Homo sapiens | study: EMG produced TPA metagenomics assembly of...
TTCAATCTGCCCGTTTATCAGTTCGTTACCTTCGGCCAATGCAGTCCATTCCAACGGATTGGAAGCCGCAATTTGGGCTTCTGCCACCTGTGGAAGCAGGCATACCAGCGAGGCAACCAGCCCCAGACTAATGATTCGTGATTTCATATATTCCCTTTTTTCGTTTGTTAGTTTCTACCCGTTCACGGATAATTGACACGAGGTCGTCCCTATGGAAGATACCGATCAGGTCAAGACGGGGCGTGTTTCTGTCCATTGAAAGGATACGTACGGTTTTCAGCCCACAAAATTGTTGCAGCAGGCTTTGGTGCTCTTGAAAATCCACGATACGATATAGCTCCATATAATCCACTTTGCGACGGATAATACCGTATTCACTGACAAGTTGTTCCGTGCCGATGCAATAACGGATTCGCCGCAGGTAGAGATAACGGTAGAGTAACAGTAACGAGAGTATCAAGGCAATTACTGTGGCAATAGCTGTCAATGGCAGCCCTTCCATGCCTCCGTACACCCATACAGTGCCGCACAGCACGAGAGTGGGCAGCTCGTTGATGACAAATTGCCCGGTATGTGGATGGATGACAATGGTTTTGTGACAAGTTCTCTGCATAGGTTTTATGGATTATCGGTGAAAACGGGAATGAAAGTCTTCTCTCATTCCGGAAAGAGAATTGGTTATATCCACTTCCAACCGGGCAAGTTCTTCCCGTATCTTGTACATTTCCTGAAAACCCTTATCTGACATTCCTTGGTCATTGGTTTCAAAGGAGAATATTACTCTGTCCGCACGTTCAAGACGCTTTCGCACAGCCTCATGGTCCGCTTCGTCGTATAATCCGTTTCGGATATGTTCCGGATTGACTTCGGGCAAATCGGACAAGGCATGATTCAGCGTGGCTTTACCGCTGATCTCCCAATCGTCAAGGTTATCCTTCTCTGGTTTTATCCGTTTGCCGAGTAGCTGGTCGTTCCAATCCTTATAACCCTCTGCGGCAGATTCATACAAGATGCATCCTGTAGCTTCCGGACCGGAAATGGAAGCATCAATCGCTTTTTCGATGGCTTCCAGATTGCTTCTCATTTTCTCTAATTCTTCCTCACTGGCAGAACCTTCGTCACGAGCCATTTCGTACTCATCCATACAAACCATTCTCATTTCCTGTAGATAGCCGTCACCAATTCCCATGTCGTCACGCTCCCCATTCTTCAAATTTTGTTTTGCATCATTTATACCCAGAATGGCTGTAATCTTTTCAAAATTGAATGGTTCAAGTTCTATTTCATACTGTGAATAGTCTTCGCTGTTGTTCTGTACAATCAGTCTGCCGGTTTGTGACAGACAGGTGGAGAAGTTCCAGCCTGCATGAGTGAGAGCAAAGTGGATAGCATAGACTTGTCCGGCACGGTCATGATCGAAGCAAAGATGATGTGAGGCATGGGGAGTTGCTTTTATCGCTCCTATGAATTGCTGCTGGCTCGGTGCCCCTCCGGTAGAGATGAATACCGCCTTTCGCAGATCCTTGTTCTGTGCCTGATGAAGTTGGTAATATGCCATCGCATCATAAGCACTTTCGAACCAATAGATATGTTTGGCGGAGGTGAGAGAAGTGCGGGCAGGGCTGGCAATCCACAGTCCCTCGCTTGAATTGCTCCCTGCGGCTTTGCCTTTGTAGCTGCCGCTCCCGTCCATACGGGCACGTCCTCGTTCTTCAAGTCCCACAATCGCTCCGTCGCCTTTGGGCAGGGTTAGTGGAAAGGACAGGTTCGTGTAGGTCGCACCGTCCTCCCGATGTTTCGTAGCCAGATAAAAATGCCGATGGAAGGCATATTGTGTATAAAGGTCGATACCTCGGCTTTTAAAATAAGGATAAAATTTTTTCTGCGTTTCCCGATTCTGCGGATTGAACTTATGAATGTCGTAATCCGCTATGTCAAATGGCTTTACATCTCGTTTAGGGTTCACTATTCGGGTTTTCCGTTCAGTGACAGGAATGTTCAGTAATCTGTTACAGACAAGATTCACCAGTCTGTCCGGAGACATACCCGCATGGTACTCCGTGAAAAAGTGCGGATGCTCCTTGATGAAGGAAATGATGTTATAAACTTTCTGTTGTTGTGCGTGGAAACAGCATTTTCCTTGTTGTGTCACAATAAATTTGTCACCACGGATACGTCTGCCGTCGCTGTCCAAACGAACATACGAGGGATAGCGCAGACCGTCACGACGGTTCAGGTGATACCCTGCGTCAATCAATACGTCCTGGATGTTTAGTCGTTGCAGAAAGTCATCGTATGTAAGGTCTCCGTCTCTCATAGGTTTACCTCCCTCTTCTCATTTCATTAATATCTTGATTCATCTGTGCCTCGAAATTACGGATGGCCACATCTCTCGGTGTATCTACGCCGGGCTTGAAGTATGGATGTGGCGGTCCGCTGAAACGTTCGCCATAGAACTCCGGAGAGTGGTGGTGATGGAAGCCATGTGCGACTTCCGATGCCACCACAGCACCGGCGGTAAGGGCAGCGAATATCTTCACGCCAAGCCCCTTGTTCGCTTCAGGACGTGTCTTCATATCCACCTCGTTGAAAATCTTCGAAAAAAGTTTCATCCGGTGGTAATCATCCACAGCAAGAAACTTGTCGTAGTCTTTCTGGCTGATTTCGTGGCTGATGACCTGTCCCGTCAATAACAGCGGACATCTTGTATTTACCCTCCGTCTGTGCTGGTTGCACGGCAATGTCACTGACCTCTACTTCCCGGCCATGTTTCTCCTCACGATACCAGCCTTTGCTTTCGTTGAGTAGTTGCAGGTCACGACCGTCCACGGCTGCACCGATACTGCCCTGTATGTATTCCTGCCGCATCGGAGTTCTTGCTGCATGATAATTCTTGTTCCTGCCGCTGCCGTTCTTCCAGTTCATGCCGCACTTCGGGATGCAGGCCGATACTGATGCGTTGTTCGCTGTTGAGCTGTTCCATCGTTACTTTATCGGCAAAGTCCGCTCCGATAATGCCGTTCAGCAGATCCAGCCGTTTCTCTACAGGTTGTTCCTCGATGGATGCGGTAGCCAGTTTTTTCACTTCTTCTTCCGTCAGGTCATAGACCATATCGACATTGACACTTTCCGATTGTACGGTCAGTGTCCTCCGTTCCATATCCACGATAAGACCGTGCGAAGTAAGGCACTCCGACCATTTCTCGTTGGAAAAATAGACAGGAGAGCTTATCAGTTCCTTGTAGGTACGGGCCGGTTCCGTGCTGCGCGGACGGCTGACCAGCGGCGTGATGACCGTCTGCAGGTTTTGCAGGACGTCGGCCTGTTGTGCCGGTTGCACCGGTTGTCCGGCCTTGTATTTGTAATAGAAGCCGTAGCCGCCCGACTGCAATTCGCCCGGTTTCATGCGTCCGTCCCACCGTTCAGGGACAACGGGCGGTCCCGGATAGAACAGTTGGCCGCCGACCCGCCGCAGATGGAAGCCCCACTGGTGGCGTGGCGTCCAGCCGAGAAACGGGGGCGGCATACCCAACCGTCCCACATGCCCGTATTCGCCGATACCGATACGGTAGCCGTGCAGCCCCATAGCGACACGACCGTTGGCATTGCGGGCATGGACGAAGTTCTTGGGCATATAAAAGTCTTTCCCTACAATGCTCGTGAACACGTTGTAGGCTTTCTTGTTGGCCGTATTCGTTCCCCAGTCCGTCAGAGCCAACATCTGTCGTTCTGTTATAGGATAGACCAATAACGGTGAATCATGCCCTTGCACAATCAGCCGGTAGCCGCCTCCGTCAAATGCGACATGGGCTTGAAGTCCGTTACGCATCAGTAGATTGCGCATTTCGGGTTGCAAGTCCATCTGCCGAGGATTAGTGTTTGTTCGTATCGTCATAGTCTGATGTTATGATGGTTACTTGTTATGCGTTGCCGTATTTCATAGCCGCTTCCAATTGTTCGTCTTTGAAACGGACAAACCCGGCGGCAGAATCTTCGCAGACCGTGAGTCCTTTTTCCTCACAGTAATGGGCGTACTCCTCCTGCCACTCGGCAGAAAAATGATTGATGTAATCGAGCCAGCCGTATTCGCCGCTCTGCATCTTCTCGACGAGAATCTCTTCGGGATAATATTTCTGTTGTGCCATACGCTTATATTAAATAGGTTTTATTTGTGAATACCTGCCATTCGGTTACGCTCACCGCTTTTCTTCTGTTCGTTCCACAGTTCTTCGGTGTATTCCTCCTCTGGAACGTAGTCGAGATTGCCGTCATCATCCATCACCCAGCAACCGTAGCAACCGAAGGTGTACTTATCCCATTCACGCTTGGGTTGCTCTTTCCATTTCTGCGCGTCACCTGCGCAGAAACGGATGCCTGTCTTGTTGTGAAGGTCGATGCCTACCGTGACAGGTTCGCCATCCACTGCCACCGTCAGAGGCTCACCATGCTGCATTCCGTTTACTTCTACTGTACCTAAGTGCATTACCTCTGCCAGCACTTTCAGGTTACGGGCGATGATGGGTGTCGGAACATACATCACCTGTTTTGTTTCCTCGTCGATTTGCACGAAAGCTTTACTGCGTCGTCCGTCCGCCATAGCCACGTCTGCAATGATGGATTTGCCGTCAAGCAACTGTTTTTGCTGCTCCTCGTTGTAGCATTCCAGTGGTGACGACTTCAGTGTGGGATAAAAGACCACATCCACCTCGCCGCTATCCATACGGATAAAGGCAAACCGACTGCGACTCTCGATTACTTCGCCATTCTCGTTAGTGACACGCATGGGCAGTACCGGCGAGTAGCCGCCTTTCCCGATTTCTTTCAGGATACACAGGGGCAAATCTTCAATCATTTCTTGGGTAAGCCCAAAGCGGGCCAATGTCGGATAAGGCAGTTCGTTGAACTCAAATTGTTCTTTTTTCATATTCTGAACGATGTTATAAAATTATACTCAGCAAATATAGAGCGATTTCTTATCTGATGACTAAAACATTTCTTTATAAGTGATTATAAAGTGGTATTTTTAATGTTTTGAATATGATTTTTCGCAAATAATCATATTCAAAATTGATTAAATAGTTATATTTGGAGAGAAAACAGTCGGCAATGGACAGACCATAAGAAGAGCGTGCTAACTTTGCTGCCATGAGAAAGATTTTATTATTGATGATGACGGGTGTCTCATTATGTATCACGCCAGCCAAAGCACAATTCAATACCGTTGCCGTTACCCCAACACGCTACAAGATGGAGGTATTGGATATGGGGTTAGACCAAGCGGAACCGGCATCCGAAAGCGAGATTTCCGTACAGGAAGTTTCAACAGGTATCCCGGTATCCGCAGATATGGATAAGAAAAAGTGGATGGATCGTTACTTGAGTGTAAGTTACCCGTTACGTTATATCAAGGTCACTTCGCCTTATGGCTACCGTAAGGACCCGTTTACGGGAAAGAGTAAATTTCATGGCGGACTGGACTTGCGCGCACGTGGCGACAAGGTGATGGCCATGATGGAGGGTGTGGTCGTGAAGGTCGGACAGGACAAGACTTCCGGCAAGTATGTAACCTTGCGGCATGGTAGGTACACCGTCAGTTATTGTCATCTCTCTAAAATTCTTATCGTCAAAGGGGCAATAGTTCATCCTCGTGATGTGGTTGGCATTACCGGCTCCACAGGACGCAGCACCGGCGAACACCTGCATATCACCTGCAAACTCAATGGCAGGAGTATCAGCCCCTCGCTTATACTCGATTATATCCAATCCATCCGGCAGGAGTGTATATCAGCATTGGCAGGTTTGTAAAAGAGAAGTGAAAAGGGCTGAAAACGTTCCGGTTACTTTGTCATCCGTTCAATAATATGGGCAATATGGTTGCCCCAGACGTGTATTTGTACAAGGAGCATCGAAGGCATGGAGAGCGTCTTGCCATAGAAGATAGCCGCCACTACTTTGCCACCGCACCGTTCTATCTCTTCCTTGTAATCCACCACGCTTTGCCCGGTTGTCAGCACATCATCTATGATGATAATCTCTTTCCCTTTGATTTTTCCGGTAATGAGGTAGTTTCGTTCGAGGATACGCTTCTCTCCACCTTTGGCCTCATGCAGGCTTTCTCGTGCATCGCAAATATCAACGTCGTACAGTCCTGAAGTTAAATCCTGTCGGTGCTTTCCGATGTACCAGTCGAGCCGTTTGAACCGTTGACCGTATTTTATCCAGTTGCTACACGGCATGAACATTATATGGTAAGGTCTCTTTTTCAGTTGCAAGGCATTCATACACGTTTTAAAGAACTCGATTCCGTGTATATCTCCTTGTTTGAACTGGTAGATGGAATGGCAGAAAGCCCTCTGTTCATCATTGAGCAGCGCATTGTATCGTGACGGATAGTAATATCCGTAAAAGGAGATTCGGATGCCTCGTAACTTGAACGGCTTATGGGGAGAATGGCCATCAAACCGTTCGGGATGCAAGAGACAGAACATACGGCAGGCTTCCCGATGACCGGCCATTACCGCCAGACGACAGTAACGTTCACGTTCCTCGCTCTTTTCGGTCAACCGTGCGGCGGCGAATGCCGCTTCTCCTGCTTTTCGTCGCCAGTAGCCGATAATATACCACAATGTCCCAATTGTGAAAAGCAGGAGTATGAACAATAGTCTTGCATTCATCGTATTTTTATTTGAATGAAGCAGCCCGTTTCAATCTGGTTATTTACAACATTACAGTGTATTTCGACATAATCGGATATGGGGGTTATGGCTTCATTACTTATATCAAATTCGTTTTCACTCACTTGCAAAGTTAGCAAAATCGTGGCACTAATCTAAAATAGCACCGATAATTTATAAGCCATATCACTTTTATATCATAAAGTCTTACCCATACAATTTCCTCTTTTAATTGTACATGCTCAACTTTTATAGAAGATGTTCGCCCTGACCGGTACACGGCAAATGGCATACAAGTCTGCTATATGCTGTGTACCAGTCTTTGGGATAAAGCAAGGACGATGGCACATTTGCCACAAGTGTCAATCAAGCCAATCTGTTGTCCTTGCAGCGACCTCTGCTATCTGTTCTTTTGTAACCGGCAATGCCGTCTGTTTGTTTTTATAGCTTCGCCCCACACCATCAGCGGAGCGTCACAGGACTTGTCCGCAAGAGACATTCACTCACCTTATGGCAGCAGAGCTGCTATGGGGTGAGTGAAAGACTCTTTACGGAAGCCAAACATGAAAAGACCGTACACCTCGGTCACAAACTGCCAAGGCTTACGCTTCGCCAGATTTGAGACTAAGTTGTATGGTCACTTCATCGGGAAGTTTGGACCGGCAAGCCACAGACGTTCCACTGCCCACCCATTCCTTTTATAAATCTTGCACCTATTCTACATGTCTATATGACAACCGCCTGTAGTAAGAAAGCATATTCTGTTTGTTGGTTAGCTCTGCTGTAGTCATATTTTCCGCAAAGTAAGCCGCCTTTTACCAAACATCAAATCGCCACTATCGCTGGAACGAAAAATCTTCCTCTGACACGTCAGAGCGTATTTCTTGTCGCCGTTTTGTCTTATCGGTATTCTTGGGCGGCAGTTGATGGCAGAAAATATCCCTCAGCAGGCTGAACAGCCTTCAAAAAGAGGGAAAAAGAAAATTATCAGAGTTATGGCAAAGACGATAGACATAGAACTTCAAAAACAGTTGGACAAGCCACAGGCATGGTTCTGCAAGTATTTTCCTGCACGCATACGCAATGTGAGTGAGCGTGAGATAGCAGACCGCAAGTTAGTCTTTGATTTCAAGGATGGACGGGCATACGAAGAGGTTGCTCAACGCACGGCAGCCAACATGACCGAACGTTATGGAACATCATGTACTAACATTGTATTTTCTCCCGTACCGGCATCCACCGATAAGAAGAACGAGATACGTTACAAAGCATTCTGCCAAAGAGTATGCGAACTGACGGGAGCTATCAATGGTTATGACCATGTATCAGTGAGTGGTGAGAGGCTAACCATTCACGAAAACCGTAAGGCAGAGAAAGAAGTCCGTAAGGTAAACGTCATTGAGTTTGATTCGGCCTTTTTCAACGGCAGGTCTGTGGTAGTCTTTGATGATGTGATAACCAAAGGGCTGAGTTATGCTACCTATGCCAATCAGCTTGAAAGCCTTGGTGCTAATGTACTCGGAGGTATATTCCTCGCAAGAACCCATTACAAAGTGAAATAATATGACCCAGACAAAGTATGATAAGGCAGTGTCCGTTTGCTTCAGTGGACACCGCAATATTCCATTCCTATACAGGAAGCAACTGAAGCTGCAATTAAAGGCAGCGATAACCAAGGCATACGCTGGAGGTTATCGTCATTTTTACTGTGGTTGTGCCATGGGGTTTGATATGCTGGCGGCAGAAGTTGCTCTTGCGTTGCAGTCCGAATTGTCAGGTCTGCAAGTTATTGCCGTAGTACCGTATCGCGGACAATCCGAGCGGTGGAACGATGCGATGAAAGCCCGGTATGATACTATTCTCTGTAACTCGGATGATGTTATCATCCTGAGCGAACACTACTACCATGGCTGTTTGCTTCGACGCAACGACTATATGGTTTTTCAAAGTTCGTCTCTTATTGCCTGGTATGACGGCAAACCCAAGGGTGGTACGTTTTATACTTATCGTAAGGCTACAGCGAATGGACTAAAAGTTCTAAATCTCTATGGCAGCTCAATCGTATAACAGCCATCTTGTTTTCGCATATTCCGAGCCGTAGCGGTGACTCCTTTGCCATTCATGTAAAGGCTGTTTTGTCAGCCATAGCGTGATATGGCAAAGTACGCTATTAGTTCTGATGTATTTGCCCGGCTTTTACCTATGTGCCGGTTTTAGTTGGTGTTTGCTGTATTTTTTATATCTTCGGAGGCTCCATCCTCCTTATATCTTTCTCTACCTTTTTTTAGTATTCGGCTTTAAAAAGTAATATACTTGCCTTACTTTTCGCCTATTTAGCATGTTTAAGGCACGTCTTTTTATAAATTCATTATTAAAAAAGTCGGTAATATGCAGAAGGTAAATACATGGGCATATGGCATCAGTTGTGTACTTGGCATTCCACTGATTTATGCTGCAGTAACGAAAAATATCACACTTTTTCTCATTATTCTTTTCGTAAAAGGCGTATTTGCAGGATTCCTCAGTGGCTCATTGAATGCGTTTATTGCAGAGGCCAGTGCTTACACAACAAGAACAACTGGAATTCGCATGGAAGGAACGATGTACTCTTGTTCTTCTCTCGGTGTTAAAATCGGTGGTGGAATCGGTACAGCTGCAGTGGGCTGGTTATTAGCAGTGGGCGGATTTGTAAATGATGCCGCTGTTCAGACAGCAGGAGCGACAAATATGATTTTATGGATATATCTGATCATTCCGGTTCTCATCGGTGTGCTGATTACATATTTACTTTCCAGACTTGATGTAGAAAAAGCAAATCAGAAATGGGATGAAGAACATCAGAATGTATAGGAGCAGTGTGTTATGGAAAAAATAAAGTTACTAGATAATTGGAAATTCTGTAAAGGGGTGGTTTCCTCATTGAAAATCATGGAGATGTCTGGAAAGGCACCGGAGGTTGTGACCTTACCGCATGATGCAATGATTTATGAGAAACGTACCAAAGAGACAAAGAATGGAAGCCAGACAGGATTTTATCCAGGTGGAATTTATACATACTTTAAAGACATTGATGTGCCAGAAGAATGGGAAAACAGAGCTGCTATTCTGGAATTTGAGGGGATATATGAAACAGCAATGGTATATGTGAATGGGGCATTGGCGGCTACAAACCTGTATGGATACTCAGGATTCTTTGTGGATTTGAAACCATATTTGAATTACGGACAGATGAACCAGATTAAAGTCATTGCAGATAACTCAGCAGAAGAAAACTCCAGATGGTATTCTGGAAGTGGAATTTATCGAGATGTCAATCTATATCTTGGAGGATCCACTTATATTCCGCCGGAAGGTGTGAAAATTACAACGATATCTGCAGATGAAAAAATGGCAAGGTTGGAATTAGCTGTTCAGATAGAAAACATCTCCGAAGATTCCAGAGCAGATGAAGCTCAAGTGGATATTTATTATGAAGGAGCAGTAATTTGTAGTTGTAAGAAAGAAATCACAGATGAGGAATGTGGACTAAAACAGTTCACATGGAATGTGGAGATTGAACATCCACACTTATGGGATACAGAATATCCAAATCTCTATCAAATAGAAGTTACTCTTTTGAAGAATGGAGAAATTCTTGATAAACAGAAGGAACATTTTGGAATCAGAACCATTTATGTAGATGGAAAACACGGGTTCTGCCTAAATGGAAAGTCATTGAATCTGCGGGGAACTTGTTTGCATCATGATAATGGAATTATTGGTGCAGCAACGATATATGATGCGGAACGAAGAAAGATTCGTATTATCAAAGAAGCAGGATTTAACAGTATTAGAAGTTCTCATCATCCAATCAGCAAGGCAATGCTGGATATCTGTGATGAAATGGGGATTATCGTTATGGATGAACTGTTTGATATGTGGACGGTTCATAAAAACAGCCATGATTTTGCCTTACATTTCTTAGATGAATGGGAAAAAGTTACGACCAGAATGGTAAACAAGGACTATAACCATCCGTGTGTAGCAATCTATTCCATCGGAAATGAAATATCCGAGCTCGGAACAACGCGTGGAGTTGAAATCAGCCGGATGCTTTGTAAGAAACTACATGAACTAGATGATACACGATTTACGACTTGTGGCGTGAATGGGTTAAATGCGGCAGGAGCCAGACTATTTGAAATTATGAGAGATGTGGCTCCATTGATTAAACGAAAAGATGAAGGGAATAGCGGTGACAATCAAGGGCAATCCATGGGAAGCAATGCACTCAATGGAATCATGGAGTTCATGTCTGGTGAGGCAGGAGACGCATTTGCAGCACATCCTAAATTATCAGAAGCTATTGCAGGAGTAAGTGATGCGACAGATATTGTAGGATTAAATTACATGACAGGACGCCATGTGTTAGAGGCACAGCTACATCCGAATAAAGCGGTAGTGGGAACGGAAACATTTCCAGCAGATATATTCAGATTGTGGACATTGGTAGAGGATTATTCTCATATTATAGGAGATTTTACCTGGACAGGATATGATTATCTCGGAGAAGCAGGCTGTGGTATTTTTATTACGATGGAACAAGAATTTTGGCAGTGTCTATCCGGATCGTCTGGCATATATTGGGGATATCACAATTACAGGGGTACGAAGACCAATCAGTTATTATCGTGAAGTTGTATATGGATTAAGGCATGAACCATATATTGCGGTTGAACGAGTTGATCGTAATGGACAGACTCCATCGAAAACTCCGTGGATGTTTAAAGATAATATTTCCAGCTGGACGTGGACTGGATACGAAGGTACTTCTGCAAGTGTCGATGTCTATTCTGACGCAGAAGAAGTAGAACTCTTTCTGAACGATGAGAGTCTGGGGAGAAAAAAAGCTGGAAAAGAAAACCAATATATGGCTGAATTTACCGTGCCGTATCAAGCAGGAACATTGATGGCAATTGACTATGTGAATGGAATGGAACGGGGACGATATTCATTGGAAACAGCTAAGAAATCAACAACTCTTGATGTGAAAATGGATAAAAAAGTGCTTACTGCCAATGGACAAGATCTGTGTTATCTGAACATTACGCTTTGTGATGAAAGTGGAAAAACGAACCAGCAAGAAATAAAACAGATTACGGTATCTGTTGATGGTGCAGGTAAATTACAAGGTCTTGGAAGTAGTAATCCGTCTAATGAAGAAGATTATTTTGACAGATGTTGTAATACATTTGATGGAGATGCGATGGCATGTGTAAGAGCCGGACATGAATCTGGAATCATTACAGTAACAATTTCAGCAAATGGATGCGAAGATGTAGTAAGAAAAATAGAAGTGAGGTAGCGGCATGAAAAAGCTATATAAGAAAATAGTTTCATTAGTAATGAGTGCGCTTTTAGCAGTAATGGTTTTGCCGGTAACAACTCATGCATCAAATCAGCAAGATAATGATATTGTATACGGTGCGGATATTGGGTGGTTAAGTCAAATGGAAAATCAGGGGATATAATATTTGAATGAGGACGGAAATGTCGATGATGCGTTGTCTGTGTTAAAGAATAAAGGCATTAATGCGGTTCGATTAAGGGTTTTTGTAAATCCGGAGACAGATTTTGTTTGGACAAAACCTGATGGAACAACATGTCTTTTGGGATATTGTGATACTCAAGGGTTGTTATATACTGCGCAAAGAGCCAAAAATCTAGGTATGAAAATCATGCTTGTATTTCATTATAGTGACCATTTTGCAGATCCTTTATGCCAGGATATACCTGAACAATGGTCGGGGGCTTCAGCAAAAGAAATTGAAAAATATGTATATGATTATACATACTATATAATGAATTTTTTGGGAGAAAATGGAATAACTCCTGAATGGGTGCAGGTTGGCAACGAAGTGAGCTATGGTGTTCTATATCCCTATGGAAGTAATCAAACGGGTGATTTCGAGCAACTTACGGCATTTTTAAATAGTGGATATGATGCAGTGAAGGCTGTAAGCCCGAATTCAAAAGTAGTTACACATTTGACACATGGAAGTGGTATTTTACATTTTGAATGGTTTTTTAGTAATTTTATTACAAAATGCGGAGGAAAAACCGATGTAGTAGGACTTTCCTACTACCCGTATTGGACAGGTGGAGATGAGATTGAAAATGTTGCAGTAAATCTATACAATATGGCAACAAAATACGAGAAAGAAGTAATGATTTGTGAAACTGGCGAGGTGGAAACTGATGCAGCTAAAACCTATGAACTGCTTCGTAAAGAAATAAATGCCTTGAATACTGTGCCTGGAAATAAAGGCATTGGCGTTTTCTATTGGGAACCAGAAGCAAATTCACAGTATTTACCAGATGGTTACACATTAGGTGCGACTGAAGAAGTTTCTTCAAATACACTTAGATTTACAGATGCTTTAAATGCTTTCAAAACGGGTACGACATTCTTATCAAATGAGTGCTCATATGAGTTTTATAACGTGAATAGTCAGAAAGCACTTAACGTATGTCAGGGGTCCCAGGATAACAATGCGAGTATAGAACAATATACGTATGGTGGATGGAACAGCCAAAAATGGATATTTGAGCAGGTAGATGGAAACTATTATATTATAAAGAACAAGAACAGTGGTCTTGTTTTGGATGTGAATTCTATGTCCACGCAGGTGGGGGCATCTATTATACAGTATGAATATAATCAAGGATGGAACCAGATGTGGGAAGTGATTGAAAAGGATGATGGTTCATATGCTTTAAAAAATCGATTGAGTGGATTGTATTTAGGCGTTAGAAATAATTCTTCAGCAGATGGTGAGTGGTGTCAGCAAACAAATTTAAGTGAAAGTGGAACATCCTGGTATCTAGTTGTGACGGAATAATAAACTATATTCATGAGATTGTTTATTGTATAAAGATAATCTTGAAGCGTCCTAGGAAGGAAAAACTTCTCAAATCATGGGGCTATCGGTTAATACCGATTTTTAGGCTCTAAATCTTAAAATATGAATCTCCCGTAGAAATCAGTATTTTTAATACTTGAACTTCTTCGGGAGATTTGTATTTTCTAGTTTCTGTATGTATTTTAGGGCGCAAAAATCCTTTAACTGCATTTTGGAAGCATTCTACAATACAAAACGAATTCATAGTCACTGTGATTATATGTCTCCAAACGATTATGAAGAGCTGTATCGTAGGCTTCAACAAGGCGAATTGCAGATGGCAGGTTAAGATGAGGAAAACCTCATTTTAACTTGTACTAAATCTTGACATAGGACCATAATAAAACAAAAATTGTCTTATCTACATGTGATATCTTAAGTTTATTGATATCCATTTGACATAAAACAATGACCTGAGGAAGTAATGATAAAATCCTATGTCTGCAATTCTCTTTTTTATCAATTGCAATATTCCCTACAGAAAACAATACTTCCATAAGTTCACCTCCCACTTATTCAATTAGCCCTAGTTCCTTTAAATAGTCTACATCTAACACTCTGGATGATAAATCCGCATGCACTTTTTTTGTTGCTAGCAAATGCTTTGCTTTACTTACGTCGTCAACAACCCGTTCAGGATTATAAAATTCCACAATTAATCTGATATTATCTGATAAAATCTGATTAACATCCTCCTTGAATAGCAGCTCATATTGTATATTCTGAGTCATCCAGTATGTTTTCTCCACTGTCAATAATTCCAAAGTTCGTCTGTTTAATTTTCTATCATTTTTTACAGAATATGCAATCTTAGAGCCATCTCTTTTTGTTACAAAAAAATCTGTACTCATAATAAATTTAAGGTTTTTTATTTTAGATATCCCCAGTTGTTCAAAAATCTTGTTAATTTTTTTCATATCCAAAGGAAATTGTTCTTGAATATTTATATTTTCATCGTCCCACCGCAAAATATAGTACCATAATGCCTCTCCCTGAGATAAGCAATGAACACCACGACCTGTTTTCCAATCTGTTATAACCGATGTCGTCCCAATACTGTTAAATTGAGATGTTGTGATATGAGGTTTATATTCAACCTTTGATTCTCCGTCATGTCTTTCATGTTCATTCGCTATTTTAAATAAACTTTTGCCGAAGACACTCACTCCTTTTTTAGATATTCTATTTTAAAATCACGCTCTTATTTCTTACTTTCATTATACAATATATTGAATAACAATTCACTTTTTTTCGATAAATTTTTCAGCAAAAAAGAGAATGCACCGAAATGCATTCTCTTAATTTTTATGATTTATCATTTTTCTGTTCGGAATTAAATTGTAACTTGATTTCCTTCTATTTTTCCTATTGTTCGGAATCAAATTGTTATATTCGGAACTAAATTGTAACTAAACATTTACATGGATTTTCTTCTGCGATCTCCGCCATTTTTGCTTCGTTCAGTCGTGTATCTCCATGCACACGGCTGTAGGAAAGATAACCGTTCATACGGTCGATCTTTGAAGGTTTTTTGGAACCGCATACCGGGCACACATCCATTTCCAGTTCTTCATGGCCGCAGTCGTCACAGTAAGCCAGAGAAAGGTTGACACCCTCATAATAGCCAAGCTCCATAGCTCTGCGGATCAGTGTACGGATCGCCTCCTTATTATAGCCGATAGGGTAGCGCACATACTGGATTTTTCCGCCGTTGCACAGTTCCCAGAATCTGCCTTCCAGATCCTGTTTCTCAATAGGAGTCACATCCTCTGTTACATGGCAGTGGAAGCTGTTGCTTACGTATGGTCTGTCAGAGACGCCTTCAATAATGCCGTACATCTTACGGAACTGCTCTACCTGAAGTCCGCAGAGGCTTTCTGCCGGAGTTCCGTAAATAGCGTACAGATATCCGTCCTCTTCTTTAAACTGATTTACTTTGTTGTTAATATATTTCAGAACCTCCAATGCAAACTGTCCGTCCTCACGGATGGATTTGCCGTTATAAAGCTCCTGAAGCTCATTCAGCGCAGTAATTCCAAAAGAGGCTGTCATCGGCTTTAAGATCTTGCCAATTTTTTCGTGAGGCTTCAGATGTCCGCCGTAGAATCCGCCTTCACAGTAAGCAAGAGGATTGGTGGAAGCGCGCATCTGACCCAGATATTCATAAGTACGGATATGCAGGTTCCGGATCATTTCCAGATAAAAATCAAGAACCTCATAAAAATCTCTGCTCTCCGCTCTGGCTTTTGCCAGGATCATAGGAAGGTGAAGGCTTACCGCGCCTACATTAAATCGTCCTACAAATACCGGAACATCCTTTTCGTCTGCCGGATACATTCCGCCTCTTTCGTACCAGGGGCTTAAAAAAGCACGGCATCCCATAGGGCTGATCACCTTTCCGTACTGCTTATACATACTGGAAATATAACCCTTTCCTGACATGGAAAGCCAGTCCGGATACATTGTCTTTGCAGAACAGTCCACGCCTGCTTCAAATACATCCTCACAGCACTGTCCCGGTCCATGAATATTTTCATCATAAAGAAATACGATTTTCGGGAAAAGAACCGGTTTTTTATGTCCGTCCCTGCCCTGTCCGCCCTTGTGGACTTCCAGAAGAGAAATATTGCACATTTTTTCAAACTGGCCTGTTCCAAGTCCAAGAGTTACCGTTACAAAAGGATAATCTCCTCTGGATGAACCTACTGTATTCAGCTTATATTCAATACCCTGCCATCCCTGGTCGAAGTCTCTGCGCACTTTGTCCAGCGCGTACTCAATGGCTTTTTCTTCTCTTCCGGTCCAGCTTTTGTCTGAGTACTGCAGAAATTCCTGGACATATTTATCATAGCTCTTCTTTGCATACGGAGCCAGGATCTTATCTACTTCCGGCACAGTAAAGCCGCCGTACTGCTGGGCAGCCGTGCTGAGAACAATGTCTCCCATAACGTCAAACGCTGTATCCAGAGTTTTCGGTTCATTGTACCATACGTTTCCCATTTCAAATCCGCCGCTCAGCACAGAAGCAACATCAAAAAGACAGCAGTTCATGGTATCCAGTCTGGCAGACTGGTCGTGAATATAAATATAACCGTCCTTGCATGCCTGAAGCTCGTTGCGGTTCATAAAAAATTTACGGTAAAGTTCCTTATTCAGTTCGTTAAAAATCAGACTTCTCTTTGTTGCAACAAGGGCGCTGTCCGTATTGGCGTTGCTCTTATCTCCAATGTAACGGATCGCCTGACTCTTTGTATATACATCATCCATCATGTGAATAAAATCCAGCTTGTAATTACGGTAATCGCGGTAACTTTTTGCCACAGCCGGATTTACTCTTTCCAGAGCGCCTTCTACAATATTGTGCATTTCCTGGATCTGAATCTCATTTTTCCCCAGTGAATCCGCATGTTCCTGCGCAAAACGGCAGATAAAATCTTTTTCCTCCTGAGAGAATGTATAAGAATTCTGGCTGCTGACTTATTTACTGCTGCCACGATCTTCTGCGGATTAAATTCTTCTTTTGTCCCGTCTTTTTAATTACATAAATCATACCATTTTTCTCCTATTTAGGTTCGCAGGAAACCGCACATTTCTTACCAGTACCCTCCCCGTCGAATCCGTTCCCCATATCTGGTGTTGCAAGAGAGAGTATAGCACAATATAATGTAAAAGAAAGGGGGTATTTTAGTTTTTTTATTTCCCCCTTTTCTTTCTGTTGATATCAGCTCAATTCCGGGCATCCCGGTCAGAATACATTCCGAATCATCTTTAATGACAGACGCTTCTATTCTGCTCTGGTCAGATAAACGCTGTCATAGGAATTTTCATACTCATCCAGATAAAGAAGATCCCCTTCATTCAGGGTAAGCTCCACCTCTTCCCCTGTTTTCAGAAGATGAATTTCTTTTCCGCCTACGCCTTCCCGTACCAGCTTCACCTTTTCTTTATTTGTATAAACAATATATTTTCCGGGCTCAATTTCTGTCCCCACAAATGTCTGTCCATGACCTGCGCTTAGCGCATACTCTGTCTTTCCGGTTCCTGAATTTATCCACGAGGAAAGATAGGAATCATCCGAAAGCTCTGTTATGTATTCTGTATCTGTGTCAACAGGCAGAACTTCCTCATCCGTGTCCGTTTCATACACATAATGCTCCAAGATATCATTTTGAAGAGTGTTCTTCAGCCATGTATCCCACAGGCCCTGGATTACCGGCAAAAATATGATCAGAAACGACAGGATCAGAAAAATCCCCTGATGTTTTTCTTTTTTTTCGGTTCTGAGGACAGAGTATTCCTTTTTTCAGAAGCAGATACTGTTCCGGTCTTTGCAGTTTTTTTATGCTTCTGCGCTCTGTAAGCCGTCTGGTTCCCGGCAGTGTTTCCGGTTGTCTTACGCTGCGGCTGAGGCTGCTGCGCCTTTTTTACCGTTTCTGACGGAGCCAGTCTTTTCCGAAGCTCCTCTCTGGCCTTTTCTGACGCATGTCTGTCATGAGTTTTTCTGTCTTCATTTACATGGTACAGTACCGCGTCGTTTTTGTACGGCATTCCACAGCTTTTTACATCCTCCTCCCACCACAGGGCCATCACATAACTGACACCGCATATCCCGCCTCCTCTTCTCTGTCTCCGTAACAGATTTTTATCTTTTTTCCGTTTATCCTACAAAATATCTGAGTTCATTGTACCGAAATTTCTCCGATCCCGCAAGGTAAAAAATAACTTCTGCCGGTTCCGGCCCACAAAACGATACTGTTCAAGGAACCTTCCGGATCACCTTCGGCAATGGCATTTTCACAGCTGAGGTCAATAACTATAAATTGCATTGCACCTGTTTTCCTGCTATAATATGGCTTATTAATAAGAGCGCAGCTCGAACGAGGAGGAATTATTATGGAACAATTTAAAATTCCCGCCGGATATCATTCTGATCTGAATCTTCACGATACCCAGGTGGCAATCAAAACCGTCAAAGATTTTTTTCAGCAGACACTTGCACAGAAGCTGAATCTCCTGCGCGTATCCGCTCCGGTATTTGTAGCGCCGTCTTCCGGTCTGAATGATAATCTGAACGGTGTGGAGCGCCCGGTCAGCTTTGATATTAAAGGAATGAACGAAAATGCGGAGATTGTCCACTCCCTTGCCAAATGGAAACGCTATGCGCTTAAAAAGTACGGCTTTTCCCACGGAGAGGGACTTTATACTGATATGATCGCTATCCGGAGAGATGAAGATATTGACAATATCCATTCCATTTATGTGGATCAGTGGGACTGGGAAAAGGTGATCACAAAAGAAGAGCGTACCATGGAAACCCTTATTAACACTGTTCGTTCCATTTACAGTGTTCTGCGCAAAACAGAAAAATACATGGCAGTACAGTACGACTATATTGAAGAAATCCTTCCCAAAGAAATCGCCTTTGTATCCACACAGGAGCTTGTAGATATGTATCCCGACTGCACTCCCAAGGAACGCGAATATAAAATCGTAAAGGAAAAGGGCGCTGTATTTCTTATGCAGGTAGGAAAAACTCTTACAGACGGCCAGCGTCACGACGGGCGGGCTCCGGACTATGACGACTGGGAACTGAACGGAGATATCCTTGTGTACTATCCGGTTCTGGATATTGCCCTTGAGCTTTCCTCCATGGGTATCCGTGTAGACGAAGAAACTCTTGATCTCCAGCTTACAGAAGCAGGATGCAATGACCGCCGTGATCTGCCTTTCCAGAAGGCTGTTCTCAACAAAGAACTTCCCTACTCTATCGGAGGCGGAATCGGTCAGTCCCGCATCTGCATGTTTTTCTTAAGAAAGGCTCACATCGGCGAGGTACATGCTTCTCTGTGGCCTGAGGAAGTTCTTGCGGAAGCAAGGGAAAACGGAGTAAATCTGCTGTAAAAAATATATCTTCATGTTTTTTTCATAGTAGTTTTCACCAAAATTTAATATTTCATTTATTGACAGCAGAGTACCTTCATACTATCATATCAGTAGAATCGGCAACAAAAAAGAGCGGCAGTTTTTTCATGACCTGCCCTCACATTGAAATGAAAGACAGAGGTACACAACGTGAATATTTTATTTTTTCTGACACCCAAAAGTGAAGTAGCTTATATATTTGAAGATGAGACACTGCGCCAGACTGTGGAAAAAATGGAACACCGGAAATTTTCCTGTATTCCCCTTCTCAGTATGGACGGTCGTTACATAGGAACCATTTCCGAGGGAGATCTTCTGTGGGGGCTGAAACGGCTGAATACCATGGATGTAAAGGAAATGGAGGATATTTCCATTATGACTATTCCCAGAAGAGCCACCTACAAACCGGTTCATGCAGATGCAGATATGGAGGATCTTCTGGACCGGGCCATTAACCAGAATTACGTTCCGGTTATTGACGATCAGGGATTTTTTATCGGGATCATTACCCGTAAGGAAATCATCAAATACTGTTATAAAGAGCTGAAAGCAGCCTACGCCCACCGACAGACCGACAGCCCGGCACAAGAAAACAACTAAAAGAACCCCCGGCATTTATGCATATCACATCAGCATAATGCCGGGGGCTTTCATTTATTCCTGATATCTTTGTTTATATACCTTTGACAGAAAATCCTTCAGTCTCTGGTTTTCCGGATGAGCAAAGAACTCCTGAGGTGTGTTCTCCTCCTGGATCTTTCCTTCATCAATAAACATCACACGGGTTGCCACCTCTCTGGCAAAGCCCATTTCATGAGTAACCACAACCATGGTCATTCCGGTCTCTGCAAGCTCTTTCATGATCTCCAGGACTTCCCCTACCATTTCAGGGTCAAGAGCGGAAGTAGGCTCGTCAAACAGCATGACATCCGGATTCATTGCCAGAGCTCTTGCAATGGCAATTCTCTGCTTCTGACCGCCTGATAACTGGCTTGGATAAGCATCTGCCTTGTCCGGAAGTCCTACACGTTCCAGAAGCTCGTCTGCACGTCTGGAAGCTTCCTCCTTAGTCATCAGTCCAAGCTTTTCCGGAGCCAGCATGATATTTTTTTTGATGGTCAGGTGAGGAAACAGATTAAACTGCTGGAACACCATACCGATCTTCTGGCGCATTTTGTCAACGTTTACTGATTTGTCCGTAATATCTGTACCCTCAAAAAGAATCTGTCCGCCTGTTGGTATCTCCAGAAGATTCAGAGAACGGAGGAAGGTAGACTTTCCGCATCCGGAAGGTCCGATAATAGCCACTACCTCGCCTTTGCAGATCTGTGTGGAAATTCCGTTCAGAACCTGCATTCCGTCAAAAGATTTTTTCAGCTCTTTTACATCAATTAATACTTCACCTTTAGCGTTCACTGCTTCTCAGCCTCCTTTCCAGTTTTCCTACCAGATAAGACAGGAACATAACAAGAATCAGATAGATTGCCGCAACTGCCAGAAGAGGCAGAAGCGCTTCATATGTCTGGCTTCGGATAATATCGCCGCCGCGGGTCAGATCGGTAATACCGATATAACCACTGATGGAAGTTTCTTTCATAAGAACAATAAACTCATTTGCCAGCGCAGGAAGTACGTTCTTAAATGCCTGAGGAAGAATAATCAGAAGCATTGTCTGACGGTAATTAAATCCAAGGCTTCTTCCTGCTTCAAACTGTCCCTGGTCAATGGACATGATACCGGAACGGACGATCTCCGCAACATAGGCTGCAGAGTTCAGACCAAAGGCTATGATCGCTGTGATCATTTTTCCCGGATCATGAACTGCAAACACAACATAATACATAATAAGAAGCTGTACCATTGCAGGTGTTCCCCTGATCACGGTAAGATACACCTTACAGATAGCGTTGAGGATCTTCATTTTTCCGGTCCTGTCATGGGTGGAACGGATCATTGCAATAATAAAGCCAAGTACAATACCGATCAGCACGGCAAATGCAGTAATGATCAGAGTGGTCTTTAAACCATTAAAAATAAATTCATAACGCTTGTCTTCTATGAAATTCAATCGAAACTTATCAATAAATTCCGCCAAAACATTCACCACTTTCTCTTTTATCAGATATCTTCAGCTGCTCATAAGAAATTCCGGGTTCCCTTTTCGATGCTGTCGATGCCGGGTGCCCGGAACTTCTGTGTCTCTGTTGTCTGTCATACATATGACAGGTGCAGGGTCTGTTCCATTATTTACGAACAATAATAACCTGTTTTGCAGTTGTATAAGTGTCAGTAAAGTTTGCGTTCTCTTTACGGTCTTCTGTAACAGTCATACCGGCTACTCCCATATCAGCCTTGCCGGAAGCTACTGCATTCATAATTGCATTAAATTCCATATCTTCCACTTTCAGCTCATATCCGAGCTTATCGCAGACTGCCTGTGCCATTTCCACATCAATACCAACGATCTTGTCGCCCTCATAATATTCATATGGAGGGAAAGTTGCATTTGTTGCCATTGTCAGAGTGCCTTTGGAATGGTCTACATCTTTTGGTGACTCATATGGGCAGGTACCTTTCACATCGTCAGATCCGATATAGTTCTCATTGATCTGATCAAGAACACCCTCTTCTTTCAGCTCTTTCAGTGCGCCGTTGATCTCCTCAGTCAGCTCGTCATTTCCGTTTTTTTACTGCAATGGCATATTCCTCTGTGGCGAAATCCTCTTCCAGGATTTCCAGATCATCATTGTTTTTTACAAACTCCTCTGCCGGAAGGCTGTCGATGATAATGCAGTCGATCTTGCCCTGTTTCAGAGCCATTACTGTATCATTTGCTTTGTTGAAACGCTCAATTTTTGTTCCGGCATCATCACCTTCATACTCGTCTGTCACATAAGTATCGCCGGTAGTTCCAAGCTGAACACCAATCTTTTTTCCTGCAAGATCATCAATGCTTTCAACTCCGCTGTCATTAGCAGATACGGTTACTGCTCCCATCATGGATGCGGTCATTGCTGCGCAAAGTGCAAGTGCTGCAAATTTTTTCATGTTTTTCATTTTCGTTTCCTCCTTGAAATAGTATATTTATACATTCTCTTTGCATAAAATTTCTTCAAATCATGATTTTTATTGTACCATGTTTTTTGTAAAATGCAATAGTTTACTTGCATAATAAAAAATAATTTTCTATAATAAAAATACTTTCATATGCACAAAAAATCACTTTTATACGCACAATCGGTATTTTTATAAGGAGGATATCTATGGGAATGAATCAGACTCCCGCTTCAGAGCGGATCCATATCAGTTTTTTCGGAAAACGCAATGCAGGAAAGTCCAGCGTCATAAATGCAGTAACTGGTCAGGAGCTGGCTATTGTCTCAGATGTAAAAGGCACTACCACCGACCCGGTTTATAAAACCATGGAGCTCCTTCCCCTGGGTCCTGTAATGGTGATCGATACCCCTGGTATTGATGATGAGGGGGAGCTTGGCGCTCTCCGTGTCAGAAAAAGCTTTCAGGTTTTAAACAAAACAGATATTGCAGTTCTGGTAGTAGACATTAATACAGGAAAAACCCCATGCGAAGAAGAACTGATCCACCATTTTCAGGAAAAAACATTCCCTGGATCCTGGTTTATAATAAGACAGATCTTGCTTCTGAAACGGAAGCTTTTTCCACTGCTGATTCTATCAAAAGTAATTCTGACACTTTTGCTGCTTCCGGCGAAAGCGCTTCTCCGGCTTCCTCGGAATCCGGAAAAACAAATGAAATCTATGTAAGCGCAAAAACCGGCAGGGGCATCCATGAGCTGAAAGAAATGCTTGCTTCCCTGAAACCTGAAGAAACGCATAAATATCCACTGATCGCGGATCTGATTGCCCCGGAAGATCTTGTTCTCCTTGTGGTTCCCATTGACAAGGCAGCGCCAAAGGGACGCCTGATCCTTCCCCAGCAGCAGACTATCCGCGCAGTTCTGGAAAAAGGAGCCCTTTCTCTTGTAGTCAGAGATACAGAGCTGAAATCCACTCTGGAAAATTTCAGAAACCATGTAATCACTCCAAAACTGGTGATCACCGACAGTCAGGTTTTCTCAAAGGTGTCAAAAGATACCCCGGATACGGTTCCTCTCACCTCCTTTTCCATTCTGTTTGCCAGATATAAAGGAGATCTTGCCACAGTGGTACAGGGCGCTGCCGCTCTTGACAACATTCAGGACAACGATAAGATCCTGATCGCGGAAGGATGCACTCACCACCGTCAGTGTGACGATATTGGAACCGTAAAAATCCCTAACTGGATCCGAAGCTATACAAAAAAGAACCGGAGTTTGTTTTCACCTCCGGAACAGAATTTCCTGATGATCTGAAGGATTACAAACTGGTTGTACACTGCGGCGGCTGTATGCTGAATGAAAGAGAGATGAAATACCGGATCGCCTGCTGTCAGGATCAGAACGTCCCTGTTACAAATTACGGTATTCTGATCGCCCAGGTCACAGGAATCCTGAAAAGAAGCCTTGAACCATTTCCGGATATTTATAAACTGATATAAAATTTCTGGAATTTTTATTCTGATTTCACAAAACCATAACATTTTATCTCTATACTTGATACCGTTATCCGGGAATGAGTATAAATAGTACATAATGAGGAGGAACTCTATGAAATTTACAAAAATGCAGGGTATTGGAAATGATTATGTATATGTAAACTGCTTTGAAGAAACCATTGCCGATCCTTCGGCTGTTGCAAGATTTGTCAGCGACAGACATTTCGGTATCGGCTCTGACGGTCTGATCCTGGTCAAGCCTTCCGATGTGGCAGACTGCGAAATGGATATGTATAATCTGGACGGCTCACAGGGAGCCATGTGCGGCAACGGAATCCGCTGTGTGGCAAAATTCGCCTACGACCACGGCATCGTCCGTAAAAAGAATATTACTGTTAATACAAAAAGCGGAATTAAATATCTGGATCTCGATATCAAAGACGGAAAAGTCTCCTCTGTAAAAAGTAAATATGGGTTCTCCCATTCTTACTGCAAAAATGATCCCTGTCGTATCAGACAAAGAACAGGTGATCAACCAGCCACTTGACGTAAACGGAACTGTCTGGAATATCACTGCTGTTTCCATGGGCAATCCTCATGCAGTTACCTACATGGAGGATGTAAACAGTCTGGACATTGAAAAGGTAGGGCCTATGTTTGAAAACCACATCAATTTTCCGGACAGGATCAACACAGAATTTGTCAAAGTCATTGACAGACGCACTCTCCAGATGCGTGTATGGGAAAGAGGCTCCGGAGAGACACTGGCCTGCGGAACAGGCGCCTGCGCAGTAGCTGTTGCTTCAACCTTAAACGGACTGGTTGACGAAGATGTTCCTGTTACAGTAAAGCTTCTTGGCGGAGATCTTCAGATTCTCTGGAACCGCCAGGAAAATCTTGTTTACATGAGAGGCCCGGCAACGACAGTATTTGAGGGCGAGATTGATCTTACTTCTATATAAAAGGTACAGCAACGACAAACAGAACAAGACGGACACACTCTGACTGAGAGAATAAAGTGAAATCCTCTCAACAAGTTGTCCGTCTTGTTTATATCTTATAGCTTTTATGTATAATCAGCCCTGCTGTTCCTGAAATTTACGATATTCCTCTACGGGCATGTCCAGGCCTGTATACAGCTTATAGGCTGCCGCGCCCTGCCACAAAAGCATTCCCCTGCCGCCAATGGTTTTGCACCCGGCCTCCTTTGCTTCACGGAGAAGTCTTGTCTCCTCAGGATTGTAGACCACATCAGCCACAACCAGCTCCGGACGGAACATGCTCCTATCCGTGATCAGGGTCGTGTCTTCATGAGGTTTCATGCCTGCCAGAGTGCCATTTACAAGAATATCCGCCTGGGCAATTTCTTCTCTCAATTTATTTTCATCATCCAGACAGAATACCTTAACCTTACATTCCGGAGCCTCTTTTTTCAGCTTTTCCGCTGTCTGGCGAGCTCTCTCAAGAAACGGGTCATCAGGATTAAAAACAGAAATAGAAGCTGCCCCATCAAGAGCGCACTGTACCTGAATGGCTGTAGCTGCTCCGCCTGCTCCAAGAACCACCATTTTCTTTCCTTTTACCTCAACTCCATGCTCCTTCAGGTTCTGTACAAAGCCGGTTCCATCTGTAATATGACCTACAAGCTTCCCATCCTCATTTACAATGGTGTTTACTGCCCCGATAATCCGCGCTGCCGGTGAAAGCTCGTCTACCAGTCTTGCAGCCTCATTTTTGCAGGGCATGGTTACATTGGCTCCTCTCATCTTAAAAAGCCGCATGGCATCCAAAGCTGCGCCTACCTGGTCTTCCTTAATATCAAAAGCCATATATGCATAATCCTGTTTATGATACCGAAAACTGAAATTATACATATCCGGAGACCCGGAATGTCCTACCGGGCTTCCGATCAGCATCATCAGTCCTGTTGTCCCTTTTATTCTCTGTTCCATATTTTCTGTCCTCCTGTCATTTTCTGTACCAGCTCTTCACAGATTTCCTGAGCGCTTTTTCCGTCTGTCTCAATGATCAGGTCAGCCGCAGCCTCATATTTTTCGCGGCGTTTTTCCATCAGCTCAGAAATATAGGAAACTGTTTTATTTCCCTCCAGAAGTGGCCGGTCATGGTTATCTTTTACCCGTTCCAGAATCGTTTCCGGTGTTGCAGTAAGAAGAACCACACATCCATTTTTTTTCATTTCTTTTACGTTTCTCTCTCTCATGGGAACACCTCCGCCGCAGGAGATTACTGTATTGGTCTTTGCCTGCATTTCAATAAGCAGCTTTGTTTCCAAATCCCGGAAATATTCTTCTCCATGAACGGAAAAAATATCTGAAATGCTCATCTTTTCTCTTTCCGCAATGATCTGATCCATTTCCACTGTATCCATGTTATATTTTCTGCTGAGATATTCCGAAACCGTACTTTTTCCTGCTCCCATAAAGCCTATCAGAACAATATTGCAGGAAAACAGCGTATCGTGAGCCTGCTGCATTTCCCTTAATAAATCTTCTTTCATTTATCTTACCTTCCGTTCCTTATTTTCCCGGTACCCTGTGACCTGCTTATGCCCAAACAGGTATACCATTTTCTTAAAGTATAACACTTACGTATCACTTTAACAATATAAAGTGTAAAAAGGTTCTGTCTGAAAGCTTACACACTGTCAGGCAAAGGCTTTCCACTTATTTTATATTATCCCAGAAATCCAAGAATCTGTTCTGCCGCAAACACTGCCACGCAGGCGCAGAGAGCTACCGTAAGAAGACTTTTTTCCCGGTATGCTGCGATCAGAGCAGCGCCAAGGCCTGCTGCCCCGGCAATCATTCCGGAAGACGGCGCGGTAAGTATGGCCGGAAAGGTCATTGCTGCCAGACAGGCATAAGGCACATAAAATAAAAAAGACTTCACAAACGGACTTGTAATCTCCTTTTTAAAAAGCACCAGCGGAAGCATACGGATCAGATAAGTAACTCCTGCCATAACCAGTATATAAACATAAACACTATGATTCATGAGTTTCCTCCTCTCCGTCCCCTATAGGACAGAAATAAGCTGCAGCTCCGGCTACGATCAGTGTTGTAAAAATAATCACAAAGCCGGATGATATCCTGTTCAGCACCGGAACCACTGCAAAAACAGCGCTGATAGCCATGGCTCCTGCCACTACCGCCCGTACCGGTCTGTGTTTCTTTGCCGGAGGTATGATCAGCGCCAGAAACATACCGTAAATAGCCACGCTCAAAGCGCTGGACAGAAAGCCCGGCATGATATTTCCTGCCATTGCCCCTACAAAAGTTCCCAGTGTCCAGCCCGGAATCGCTGCGCTCATCGCCCCGTAGTGATACCAGGGATTCAGTTTTCCACTTCGGCTTATACTGAGCCCAAAAATCTCATCCGTCATACCAAAAGCCACAAGAAATCTGTGCCCTGACGGTATATTTTTCTGCAGCTTCTGAGAAACAGAAAAAGACATCAGACTGTATCTCAGATTGATCACAAGCTGCGTAAGAGCCATTTCCCACAGAGAACCGCAGGCAATAATAATCTCCAGACCTGCAAACTGGCCTGCCGAGGTAATATTGGTCAGAGAAAGAAGGGTTGCCTGCCATACAGACATTCCTCCCGCAACTGCCATCATTCCAAAGGTAAAGGATACTGCAAAATATCCCAAAGAAACAGGAACCCCATCCCGGAGTCCCTGCATGAACTGTTGTTTATTTGTGTTCTGTTCCATTATGTCTCCACTCCTCATTTATGTATGATTATACATTTTGCCGGTGGAATTGTAAACAGAAATTTTTTGTCTGCATAATGTGTTTTTAGCGTATTTTTTCACAAAGCTTCTGTTTATATCCCTGATAACAGAAGTCAGATATTGCTTCTCATTCCGTTCCCGGTAATCCGGTCAGAATATATTCCAAATCGCCTTCCGCCATGGCATTTTGCCCTGTATTAAAATTATACAATGTATAAAAATGCAATATTCTTTATAAAATGCTCCTTCGGGAAGCGTTCTTTTTCCGTTGCGGTACACGCCAGAAACGTGTATACTCATAAATGAAATTTTATTCACCTTTTTTACAGGTATACACTTTAAGGAGGTTTTCCATGGAAGAGAAAATCATTGAAATCAATCTCTCCGGTTTTTGCCGCACCTGCAACAGCATGCAGACTGTCACCTGCGAATATATTCCCACCGAAAGCGGCAGGAAACTGGATGTTATGAACTGCGCCCACAAAACCTGCCGTCATCACGCAGCCTGCGCTATTTACCGGGAAGCCCATGAAAACGAGCAGATATGAATTCTCTCATATCTGCTCGCTTTTTCCATCTTTCCTTTACTCTGCTTTTTCCAAAATCCTGTAATAGGATCTTGCTGTTACTGCATAGATCACGCCGTAGACTGCTGCAAATATAATCACTGTTACTGCCGTACATATAAGAAACAGCCTGGTATTTGACATGCCCACCAAAAGAAGCAGCCTTTTCATCAAAGGAAATGCCATTCCAATATGGACACATGCCGTAATCAGCGGAAGGAAAAATACCATAAGAATCTGTCTGTGAATCGAGGCTTTTACTTCTCTGCGGCTCATTCCCACTTTTCTCATGATCTCAAAACGCGCCTTATCCTCATACCCCTCAGAAATCTGCTTGTAGTAAATGATCAGCGCTGTTCCCATAAGGAACACTCCGCCCAGAAGGATTCCCACAAACAGCAGTCCTCCATTAAGCCCGTAAAAGTTTTCTTTTTCCTCTGCAAAGCAACGATTGAAAACATAATCCTGTTCCTGAGCAAAATATCCCTGCTCTTTAAACCTCTGAATACTGTCATTCAGCATCTGCCTGCACTCAATGGCTGCCGCATCATCTCCCTGTACCTGAATTCCAACGCCGGACGTAATGGAATATCCGCCGCCCTGCGCTTCATTCTGCAGCTGATTGATTTTTTCAAAGGTTTTTTCATCTGCTACAAAGTACAGAGTTTTTACAAAATCCATACTCAGCTGACCTGAGATCTCCGGACGCTTTTTCAGTCTGCCGGATATTTTAAATTCCTGGTTCTCCAGAATAATGCTGTTTTCTTCTGTTCCGTAAGCCAGAAGACTGCCTTCAGGCACATCCTGCTTTTCTCCTGTCACCTGTTCACTGAAGCTGTCCGGAATAATTACCAGCGTTGTAATATTCTGTGTCTGTGACTGACCGGCTTGCGAATCCATATTTAACCGGTTTCCTTCCATAACGCCTATGAGAGAAAGATAAATCTGAGACTCCACACTTTCTACAGGAATATTTTTTTCTTCCAGTTCCGTTCTTATAAACTCCTGAGCCATATATGCTTCTTCCGGAGAATGTCCGTGGAAATCCACATTTACGTCACAGGGGTACTGAGAACGGATAGTATCCTCGATTCCCATATTCAGGCTTACCGTAGTAGACAGCATCAGAAGCACTCCTGTACTCAGAATACAGATGCTTGCAAGACCTACCGCATTCTGTTTCATCCGATAGAGCATTCCCGAGACACTGGTAAAATTCTGAAGCTTATAATAAAACTTTTTTCTCCTGCGCAGCAGCTTCAAAATCACAATACTGCCTGAAGTAAATACCAGATATGTTCCTGCCATAACAAGAAGGACTGCTAATAAAAAACGACTCCCAGCGCATCAATAATCGATTCTGTGGTAACTGCCAGATAATATCCGGTTCCCAGACAGCCAAATCCCGCAATGGCCATAAAAAGCTTGCTTTTTGGTTCCCGCTCTCCTGCATTGCCTCCGGACAGCAGTTCTACCGGCCGGCTGAAATGCACCCGCCTCAGATTATTAAAAAGTGTCAGTACAAGAATCACTCCATAGGATACCGCACAGACCTTGATTCCTTTCCAGGAAATATAAAATCCAAACTTTGCGGGAATATGAAGGATTTTCAGAAGAAGCAAAAGCGCCAGCTTACTTCCAAGGATTCCTGCCGCCAGTCCTCCTGCCAGACTCGCAATACCTGTGAACACTGTTTCCACAAGCATCAGATGACTGATGTGCCTTTTTTCCATACCAAGCACATTGTAAAGTCCCAGCTCCTTCTGTCTTCTTTTCATCAGAAAGCTGTTGCAGAACAGAAGAAAGATCACTGAAAAAACGCCAAGAACAAAGACTCCCATGCTCACAATGGCTGCCACATCCCTGCCGCCTCTCATATTTACAGTGTCCGGGCTGGTGACAATAAACATCATGATATAAAGAACTGCAATACATCCCATACAGGAAAGCATATACGGAATATAGGTTCCCCTGTTTTTCTTAATATTGGTAAGCGCAAGTCTCAGAAACATCCCTTTACGCATAAGCCTCACCGCCTGTCATCAGAACTGTCAGCGTATCTGAGATCATCTGATACATTTCCTGACGTGATTTCGTTCCTCTGTAAATCTGATGGAACACTTCTCCGTCTTTAATAAAAAGAACTCTGGAGGCATGACTTGCGGCCTGGGCGCTGTGTGTTACCATAAGAATGGTCTGTCCTGCATCATTGATCTCCCCAAACATGGACAAAAGAGAAGCTGCTGCTCTGGAATCCAGGGCCCCTGTAGGTTCGTCTGCCAGAATAATCCTTGGATCTGTGATCAGAGCCCTTGCTACTGCCGCCCTCTGCTTCTGTCCGCCGGAAACCTCATAGGGATATTTCTCCAGGATCTCTGTAATGCGAAGAGCCTTTGCAACAGGCCGGATCTTCTGCTCCATTTCACGGTAATCCTCCCCTGCCAGCACCAGTGGAAGATAAATATTGTCTCTGAGGCTGAACGTATCCAGAAGGTTAAAATCCTGGAATACAAATCCCAGATTATTTCTCCGGAAAGCGGAAATCTCCTTTTCAGTTAAATGGACAATGCTTTTTCCGTCAAGAAGTACCTCCCCTTCTGTAGGCCGGTCCAAAGATGCCAGAATATTCAGAAGAGTCGTTTTTCCGGATCCGGATTCCCCCATGATCGCCACAAATTCTCCGCTTTCTACGGAAAACGTCACGTTTGCAAGCGCCTGAACCTGATTTCCTCCAAATCGCGTACTGTATATTTTCTTTACATTAGTTACTTCCAGTAAAGCCATGTTTCTGCTTCCTCCAATCATATACGCGCCCTCCACTTACAGAACTGATATTTCCTGTGTGCTGTGCGCGGTTTTATTTTGTAACCCCAGTATACAAAAAAAGAGAAACCATATGCCATAACTTTGGCTTACAGTTTCTCTCTGTATGTGACATTTTTGTAAGGTTGATCCTATACCCTGGAGGTTCTCAGTCTTTCCCTTCTGTTCTCAAAACACCTCCACCCTCCGGCGGCCAAGACTCAGATAGACTCTTGTTCCTTTTCCGGGTTCTGATTCCACGGAAATACCATGATCCAGCCTTTTCATGATCTTTCTGGAAAGGTACAGGCCGATTCCTGAGGATCTGGACTCCGTTCTTCCATTATATCCGGTAAATCCCTTTTCAAAAATCCTTGGAAGATCTTCCGCGCTGATTCCTGCCCCTGTATCCTCGATCACCAGCGTATGGGGACGGGATTCCGAAAGATAAATCCGGATCCCACCTGTCTTTGTGTACTTTAAGGCATTGGAAATACACTGCCCGATCACAAATCCCAGCCATTTTGGATCTGTCAGAACCTTTTCGTGAGTTCCCGGATAATCAAGCCGCAGCTTTTTCCCGATAAAGACTGACGCGTATTTGTGAATCTGTTCACGGATGATCTTATCCAGATCGCACTCTGCAAATTTCATATCCGAAGACATATCTTCTGATCTTAAATACCCCAGAACCATTTCCACATATTCTTCTACCCGGAAAATCTCTGCAAGAGCCGCTTTGTTTTCCTGAGGCTGTTCTCCAAGAAGCAGTCTGAGGGCGGCAATAGGTGTTTTTATCTGATGCACCCACATGGTATAATAATCCGCCATCTCTCTGTAAGAGGTCATCCTGGCTTCCTCTGCTTCCATCCTCATTCGGTTCAGTTCATGGATCATCTGCTGAAGCGCCGCCTCGTTGTTGTCCTGGGGCAAAGGAAGCTTTTCCAGATCCAGAGGAATACTTTTTGCAATCTGAGACAAAACCTGCGCTTTGCTGCGGAACCTGAAATATCCATACACAAATGCTCCCACGAACAAAAACCATGCAGAGAAGGCTTCCATAAAGAACCGGCTCAACAGGACAGTTATACAGCCATAATACCATTGCCATGATTCCGGTTGACGCCAGGAACAAAGCTGCTGTTTTCCATATTTTTTTCAGATACCCTGCCATTTCTGTCCTCCGTTACTGCACTATGTAGCCCAGCCCTTTTCTTGTGAGAATCATATTTTCAAGGCCGATTCCTTCCAGCTTGCGTCTCAGGCGGTTGACATTTACTGTCAGAGTATTGTCATCTACAAAATCATCATTTTCCCAGAGCATCTGCATAATCGCTTCTCTTGAAACTACGTTTCCTGCCTGAGAAAAAAGAAGGTTCAGTATCCGAAGTTCATTTCTGGTAAGCTCTACAGACTGTCCCTGATAGCTCAGATTTCCGCTTCCCAGATTCAGGACAGCGCCTCTGTGTTCCAGAAGGTTCCCACTGTTTCCAAAGGAATATGTTCTTCTCAGTATCGCCTGAACCTTTGCAGAAAGGACCTCCAGATTAAAGGGCTTGGCAACAAAATCGTCGTAAGTAAGTAATCATCCGTATCTTTTTTTTTCATTTTTTATTCTGCTACAATCTCCTTAAAACTCAGGAGGTATTCTATACACTATGAACAAAGAAGAAAAAGCAAAACTCTGGGCTGACCGTATCCAGCAATACAAAACCAGTGGACAAACGTGTAAACAATGGTGTGCAGAAAACGATATCCCTTTATCTACGATGGGATACTGAACCCGCAGACTTGCTAAAGAAGATCCGGCATCTGAACCTGAACAGGATCTGGTCTTTGCCAGACTGCCATCTGAACAGGAAGCTGCCAGAAAGCTTCTCTCTGAAGAAACTGCACCGGTGCGTATTTTTGTCTCAGACAGTATCCGTATTGAAATATCTGATTCCTGCAGACCGGAACTGATGGAATCCATACTGGGATTCCTGCAGTGCCATGCTTGTCCTGGCAGGAGGAACAACGGTATATCTTGCCTGCGGAGTCACTGATCTGAGAAAAAGTTACAATGGTCTGGCTGCCATCATCAAATTAAAATTTCACCTCGACCCATACTCACGCTGCATGTTTGCGTTCTGCAACCGTCGGCGTACTTCTATAAAGATCCTCCAATGGGACGGATCCGGATTCTGGATCCTGATGAAACGGCTCGACCGTAATGCCTTCCACTGGCCGGATACTCCGGACGAACTCCGCCAGGTGACTCTGAAAGAGATCCACTGGCTGTGTGACGGACTATCCTTAAATCCCAGAGGTGCATTTGAGGAACACCATCCAAAGATCATTCTGTAAGCATACGACAGCGGAGCTGTCAATCCCGTAAAAATCATGAAAAATACGACATCTTCCTGCATATTTCCTATATCCGGAAACGCAGTTTTCCATAGGAAAACAGCTGGGATCATGGTATACTTTTGATAATGATAAAAGCCGGGAGGACAGGACATGGAACCGATCTTTACAGATAAACAGCTGAATAACATGAGCCGTGAAGATCTGATCTCATTGATGAAGATCGTACAGGAACAGACAAAAAAGAAGGATACGGAGATCCAGCTGCTGAAGGATAAACAGAAGGAACTCGAATTCTTAAATGCCATGCTCTCTGACCGTCTTACCCTTGCACAGAGGAAACAGTTTGGTGCATCCAGCGAAAAGTATGCCGAAGGCTATGAACAGATGAACCTGTTCAATGAGGCAGAAGCCAGTGCGGATGCGGAAACAGAAGAGCTGTTTGAAGAGATCCGGCCATCCTCTTATAAACGTAAAAAGAGAAAAGGAAAGAAGGAAGAAGATCTTTCCAATTTTGAGACTGTTGAGACCAGGACCTATAAACTGGAAGGGGAAGCCCGTTACTGCCCGGAATGCGGAAAAAAATACAGCGTAGTAACAAAGGAAACCGTAAAACGCCTGCGTTTTGTACCTGCAAAGTTTGAGGTTGAAGAAGAGATCACTTATGTATACAGCTGTCCGAAATGCGGGGCCATGAAACGTCCGGAAAAAGAACCTTCCCTGATCCGTGGAAGTATCGCTACGCCTTCCCTTGTCGCCGGTATCATGAACGCTAAATATGTAAATGGGATGCCTCTGGCACGCCAGGAAAGAGAGTTTGCCAGATATGATCTTGATCTTTCCACAAAGACTATGGCAAACTGGATCATAAACTGTGCAGACAGATACCTGAAACCACTGTATCAGCTGATGAAAGAAGAACTTCTGGAAAGCAGATATATCCATTGTGATGAAAGCCGTATCCAGGTACTTGGAGAACCAGAGCAGAAAGGTACGACCCAGAACTGGATGTGGGTATACCTCACGGATGAGTTCAGTGGCTCCCCGCAGATGGTACTCTTCGATTATGAAAGGACCCGTGCGGGATATCATCCTGTAAACTTTTTAGGGAACAGGTTTCATGGGTATCTGACCTGTGATGGATATCAGGCTTATCACAGTTTAGGAGAAGGTATCATAATAAGCGGATGCCTTACCCATGCAAGACGGCGCTTTGATGCAGCCCTCACAGCATTGAAAAAAGACTTCACAAAAGAACAGCTGAAAGAGACAGTTGCATATCAGGCAATGTCAAGGATCGGGATTCTCTATAAGATTGAGGAGATGCTCCATGACAAAACACCGGAAGAAAAATATGAGGAGCGCCAGAAACAGTCCCGTCCGGTTATGGATGCCATGTTTGAATGGCTGCATACGATGGAAGATTCTGTAGACAGGTCTTCCCTTATTGGTGATGCCATTTTGTATACGCTTAATCAGGAAGTATATCTGAGACGGTATCTGGAAGATGGACATCTCAGCATAGACAACAACAGTGCAGAACGTGCATTGAAAAACTTTGCAGTAGGACGCCGCAACTGGCTGTTTGCCAAAAGTGTACGGGGAGCAGATGCCAGTGCCCTTGTTTACAGCATTACAGAAACGGCACTTCTGAACCATCTGAAACCATACGCATATCTGACTTATATATTGGATGAACTCAGAAAAATGGGGGCTTTTCCTAAAGAGGAAGAATTAAAGAAACTGCTTCCATGGTCAGAGAATCTTCCGGAATACTGCCGTACTAAACTAAAAAACTAATAATAAGCCATCTGATAGAGAATCTGGCAGACAGCCAGGAGCAGTATCAGATGGCTTTTATAAAACTGTCAAATATACGAATGATTACCTACTTACGATCAGTTCTTAGCGGAATGCGTGGTCAGATGAGCCGGAATTTGCAAAGCGGTAGTGTAGTGGATATTCTTGTGTTAGAGAAATCATAAACTCCGGAAAATTGGAAACTCTGAGTTCCGGTACTCGGAAACTCACCTTTTTGAGCTTGATGAACTATGCTATTTCCGTCTAGGGATTATGGTCAAGTACCTTGCTGCATCGTGCGGTGCGTAGCAGTC
>ENA-OQKD01000040-OQKD01000040.1-human-gut-metagenome-genome-assembly--contig:-NODE-40-length-34867-cov-3.643581_pt1 | contig 34867 bp, 33 predicted proteins | sample MGYA00242775_ERZ504792 | MGnify/ENA primary metagenome ERZ504792 (study PRJEB26092, sample SAMD00036401) | human gut metagenome | host: Homo sapiens | study: EMG produced TPA metagenomics assembly of...
ATCATTACTGTCTGTATCATGGCATATTTTGGAATTGCAGTGTATGCATATTGGCTGGATACTCAGTTTGATTTCTGGATGCTCGCAGTTCTTGTGGGAATGTTCCAGGGAACGATACAGGCGCTTTCAAGATCATATTTTGCGAAGATCATACCGGCGGAGAAGTCGGGAGAATATTTCGGCATTTATGACATTTGCGGCAAAGGCGCATCGGTTATCGGAACGGCGCTCGTATCTTTTATCAGTCAGATGACGGGGAGCATCAATATTGCTGTCAGCGCACTTTCCGTGATGTTTTTAGTTGGGCTTGTATTATTTAGATATTCGGCAAAATTAAATAGCGTGCGATGAAAATCGAATGAGGAAAACATATGGGATGAAAGAGGTGACAGGATGGAGGAATTTGTCAAATTAAAGGATATCACGAAAGTTTATCATATGGGAGAAGTGGAGATCCGGGCAGCAGACAATATTAATTTCTCTATCAAAAAAGGAGAGTTTGTTGTAATTGTCGGACCAAGCGGCGCGGGAAAAACGACGGTGCTTAATATTTTAGGCGGCATGGATACCGCGACAGGCGGAACGCTGACAGTGGACGGAAAAGATATTACGGCGTATGATTCCCGACAGTTGACCGGATACCGCAGGGATGATATCGGATTCGTATTTCAGTTTTACAATCTGATCCCGAATCTGACCGCGCTTGAAAATGTAGAGCTTGCGCTTCAGATATGTAAAGATCCTCTTGATGCAAAAAAGGTATTGGAAGATGTAGGGCTTGGCGACAGATTGGATAATTTTCCGGCGCAGCTTTCCGGAGGCGAGCAGCAGCGTGTTTCGATTGCCCGCGCTCTTGCGAAGAACCCGAAGTTGCTCCTTTGCGACGAGCCGACAGGAGCGCTTGATTATAATACGGGAAAGGCAATTTTGAAGCTTTTACAAAACATGTGCCGGGAACGGGGGATGACAGTGATCGTGATTACCCATAATCAGGCTCTTGCACCTATGGCAGACAGATTGATTCATATTAAGAACGGGCAGGTGTCTCATATGGAAACAAATGAAAACCCGATGTCGATCGATGAGATCGAGTGGTAGTTCGGATAAAATAGAAATGGAAATGGCAGGCGGTAGTGAATGAAAAAACGTGCGCTGAGAAAAGATTTTTATATGGAGATCAGACGCAGCCTCGGGCGTTTCCTTTCCATCTTTTTCATCGTTGCGATCGGATGTGCCTTCTTTTCGGGAATACGTGCCTCGGAGCCGGATATGCGTTATTCGGGAGACGCGTATTTTGATAATAAGAATATGATGGATCTTAGGATCATCAGTACGATGGGATTGACGGAAGATGACGTAAAGGCGGCTTCAAAAGCAGAAGGGATCGGGCATGTGGAAGGCCGGTATTCTGTGGACGCTCTTTTGGCAGACGGTGATAATCAAATCGTTGTTCATGTCATGTCTATGCTTCCGACGATGAATGAGATACAGCTTGAGGACGGCAGGCTTCCGAATAAGGAAAATGAATGTGTCGTTGATGTGGATTACATGGAAAAAAGCAAACTGAAGATCGGAGATACGATCACGTTTTCAAGCGGTACGGATGCCGAGGTTACAGATTCTTTGAAAACGGATACGTTTCGGATCACAGGTACAGTGAGCAGTCCGGAGTATATTGCTTTTCAGCGGGGCAGTACGACAATCGGAAACGGAAGTGTGCGGGCGTTTGTATATGTACAGGAAGAAAGCTTTGCAATGGACGTCTATACAGAGATTTGTATTCAGGCGGCAGGAGCAAAAGAATTGACGGCATTTACTTCGGAATATGAAGATACGGTCGCGAAAGCAAAAGAAAATATTGAGAAGATCAAGGAGCAGAGACAAAAAGCCCGGTATACGGAAATTGTCGATGAGGCGAACGGGAAAATTGCGGAGGCGGAAGCCGAAGTAACAGATGCACAGACGAAGCTGGAAAACGGGAAAGCGGAAGCGGCGGCAAAGCTGGCGGATGCAAGGCAGAAACTGGAAAACGCGCAGGCACAGATCGATAGTGGGAAAGTGCAGTTGGAGAACTCCAAAGCGGAGGTTGCCGCAACAGAGCAGACCTTGGCACAGAAGCAGACAGAAGTTCAGAACGGAACAGCGGCGCTTGATCAGGGAATTGTGCAGTTGAATCAGCAGATTGAACAATTAAATGCGGTGAAAGCGCAGTATGAGGCTTTGAAAGAAAGCGGAATGACAGACGAAGAAACGCTTGCGGCGTTGGAGCAGATGAGCATGCAGATCCAGATCGGAGACGCAGCTGTGGTCGAGGCACAGGCGCAGATCGATCAGACGAGAGCTCAGCTTCAATATGCGCAAGGGCAGATTGATAACGGGTATGCACAGCTTGAGGCGGCAAGGCAGCAGATCGCAGGCGCGGAAGCCGGGATCATATCCGGCGAGCAGGAGATTGCTTCCGGATGGGAAGAGTATTATGCAGGTGAAGCAGAGGCAAACGCCGAGATCGCCGAAGGCGAGCAAAAGATAGCGGAAGCGCAGGCAGAGCTGGCTGATGCGAAAGCGGAAGTTGCAGAACTGGAAAAGCCGAAATGGTACATTTATGACCGAAATGACCTTCCGGATTATTCGGGATACGGTGATAATGCGGACCGAATGAAAGCGATCGGCGAAGTGTTCCCGGTGATATTTTTCCTAGTGGCGGCACTGATCAGTCTTACGACGATGACCCGTATGGTAGAAGAGCAGAGGACTCAGATCGGAACATTAAAAGCGCTTGGATACGCGAGACATTCGATAGCAGGGAAATATTTGGGATATGCGTTTCTGGCGACCCTTCTTGGAAGCGCGGCCGGTATTTTTACCGGGGAGAAGATATTTCCGTATATTATCATCAATGCATACGGGATAATGTATAAACACATGAATGAACTGCTCATACCGTATAATGTGATGTACGGGATAGGAGCGGCGGGAACGGCGCTGTTTTGTACATTGGCGGCGACGATACTGGCATGTTATAAGGAACTGCGCGAACAGGCGGCCCAACTGATGCGTCCGCCGACGCCGAAGCAGGGTCAGAGAGTCGTTTTTGAGAAGATTACATTTTTGTGGAAGCGGCTGAATTTTTCCTGGAAAGCAAGCGTGCGTAATCTTGTCAGATATAAGAAACGGTTTTTTATGACGATTTTCGGCATCGGAGGATGTATGGGACTGATGATCGTAGGGTTCGGTTTGAAAGATTCGATCTTTGCGGTTGTCGATATTCAGTACGGCGAGATTCAGCGATATGACGGAACGGTCATTATGGCGGAAGGCGCTTCGGAAAAAGAAAAAGGTGAAGTCGCGCAGATGCTTGGAAAAGAAACAGAAGTAGACGATGCGATGGAAGGCATACTGACTCAGATTACAATCGGAAACGGAAGTAAATGGCACGATGTCTATCTGGATGTGCCGAAAGATAAAAAGCAATTCCCGGAGTTTGTGACTTTGAAAGAAAGGACGACGGATAGAAGATATTCTCTGGATGAAAAAGAAGTTGTTTTGACAGAAAAAATCGCGAAGGAACTGGAAGTACAGGCAGGAGACATGATTACGATCCGTGATGAAGAGAAAGGAGATCTCAAGGTCAAGATCAAAGCTGTCTGCGAAAATTATATGGGACATTACCTGTACATGACGGCAGATGCGTATGAGGCTGTTTATAACGAAAAACCGGAGTACAATGCCGTTTTCTATAAGACGGTTTCAGGAACGACAAAAGAAGCGCAAAGTGTCGGCGAAGATATTCTTCAGCTTCCGGGAGCGTTGAGTGTGAGCTATACGACTGATTTGAAACAACAGGTAGACGATATGTTGGGAGCGCTTGACATTGTGATCGTTGTTCTGACAATATCGGCAGGAATGCTGGCATTTGTCGTTTTGTATAATCTGAACAACATTAATATTACAGAGCGAAAGAGAGAACTGGCAACGCTGAAAGTTTTAGGATTTTATCCGAATGAAGTTTCGGCGTATGTATATCGGGAAAATATCGTACTTACGGTTTTAGGCGCTCTTTTCGGCGTCGCTCTCGGAAAGATACTTCATCGCTTTATCATTGTCACTGTCGAGATAGATACGGTTATGTTTGGCAGAAATATCGATATGAGCAGTTTTGTATACAGTTTTCTTTTGACGGTTGCGTTCTCTATGATCGTAAACGGAGCGATGTATTTTAAACTTAAAAAGATCAATATGGTCGAATCACTGAAAAGTGTGGAATAAAAACCTAAAAAGCATTTTGTCAAGGCTGTGCGTTGAAGCGATTCCGGATCGTCCTCACCGCGCAGCTTTATATTATCGGCAATGAGCGGTCTGTTAAGGCAGCGTTAAGAAAGTGTTAAGAAAATGTAGGGAAAGGGTAAAATGGAATTGACATACCGGTTGGCGGATGTTAATTTAAAAAAGCGCGTCGAAGCAGACGTGTGTATAAAGAAAAACAGAATATAGAAAAAATAAGACGATTTACAAAAGGAGAAAAATGGAATGGGAATAACAGACGTACTTGCTTTGCTCGGCGGTCTTGCATTGTTTTTATACGGAATGCAGATGATGAGCACGGGATTGGAAGCAGCAGCCGGCAACCGGATGAAGTCGATCCTTGAAAAACTGACATCGAACCGTGTAAAAGGTGTGCTTTTCGGAGCAGCCATCACAGCGGTCATTCAGTCGTCTTCTGCAACGACGGTCATGGTAGTAGGGTTTGTAAATTCAGGATTGATGACATTAAAACAGGCGGTATGGGTGATCATGGGAGCCAATATCGGAACGACGATTACAGGTCAGCTCATTGCTCTTGATATCGGAGCGATCGCTCCGCTTTTTGCGATCGCAGGCGTAGGAGCGATCATGTTTATCAAAAGTGAAAAGGTACATCATATCAGCAGTATTTTTGCCGGACTTGGTATTCTTTTTATGGGAATGGATATGATGGGGGCGGCAATGTCGCCTTTGAAAGAGTCGGAAGCGTTTATCAGTCTGATGACGAAGTTCGACAATCCGCTTCTCGGTATTTTGGTAGGCGCGCTTTTTACGGCAGTGATCCAGTCATCTTCTGCATCGGTCGGTATTTTGCAGGCGCTTGCGTCTACCGGTATGATCCCGCTCTCAAGCGCGGTGTTCGTTTTGTTCGGACAAAACATCGGAACATGTATCACGGCAGTTTTGGCATCGATCGGAATGAAGGTAAATGCAAAGCGTACGACGGTTATCCATCTGTTATTTAATATAATCGGCACGGTATTATTTACGGTGATCTGTCTTGTGACGCCGTATGTGACATGGATCGAAGCGATGACGCCCGGAGATCCGGTGGCGCAGATCGCAAATGCCCATACAGTCTTTAATATCGTGACGACACTGCTGCTTCTTCCGTTTGGAACACATATGGCGAATATAGCGGTTCGCATTCTTCCGGACAGCAAAAAGGCAGACGATGAAGACCTTCGCCTGAAATATATCCGTCCGTTTGAATCTTCCTATGCGATCGGACACAGCGCGGTGGCAGTGTCACAGGTTCGTGATGAAGTTAACAGAATGAGAGATATGGTGGCGAAAAATATAAGCGACTCGTTTGACTCGCTTGTTCAATATGATGAGAAACTTCGCAAAAAAAGTGTCTGAGAGAGAAGAATATATTGATTTCCTCAATAAAGGCATATCCGAATATATCGTTTCACTTATGGCAAGCGAGATGAATATGTCAGATTCGAGAAAGATCAACGGATATTATGCGATTATAAGCAATCTGGAACGGATCGGAGATCATGCTGTCAATCTTGCGGAATATGGCGACGATATGAGAAAATGGGAGATTGATTTTTCGGATACGGTTAAAGAAGAACTCAATGAGATGAAAGCGCAGTGTATTGCGGCGCTTGATAATCTGAAAGAAGTAACTTCCGAAAATGTAGAACGGATACTAAGTCAGGCAGTTATCATAGAGCAGAAAACGGACGATATGCGGGATAAGTATTTTAAAAAGCAGATGCAGCGTCTGAAAAAAGGAAAATGTAAGCCGCAAAGCGGTATCGTCTTTTCTGAAATACTGACAGATTTTGAAAGAATGGGCGATCACGCATTGAATATCGCACAGCAGTACAGAGAAATGGAATAGAATAGAAGAGAAGACATCTCACAGGAAGTGGGGTGTCTTTTTTATATGTGAAAATCATCTGTTATAAAAATGTCTCATATTTTCAACCGATTTTCTTGATTCCGGCAAAAACAGATTATATAATCGGTTGTAAAAGTGATACAAATATTGACGAAAAAGACAGGTGATGCAAAGTGAAGCGAAAAAGAGATCAGAGAAGATGCAGGGGTACGGCAGGAAAAATTCCGGCGTTGATTTTTTGCGCGGCGGCAGTTTTGTGTATTGTGATATGGGTGATGCGTCACGCGCAGATGCAGGAGGGGAACGAACCGGATGTTGTGGCGAGCCGATGTGAAAATAATGTGTATGATCTGACCGTTGCGGCGAATTGTGATGCAATCAAAGATACAGAAGCATTTGCGGAAAAAGTTGTTCAAAAATACGAAGAAAACTCATTTCGCACAACGAAGTTTTCGGTAGATTTAGGAGAAGATATTGATTTGGTTCGCTTTCATGTTTATTTAAGAAGGGAAGAGATAGGGGAAAAAGAAGAATTGTTTCAGATTCGCTATCAAGACGGAGATATAATACTGGACGGAATCAACGGAAAGAGGTAAAATCATATTATGAATTTAAACAGGACGTTTCCGCAGAGCAAATAGCCGGACAGGATCTGTAAGAACACGGCGCGTCTGATATGCGGGAATAGTGAGGAGGTTAGTATGGGAAGTATATGGCATGATATCAGTGAGGAAAGGATTTTTCCGACAGATTTTATCTCGGTGATCGAGATTTCAAAAGGAAGCAAGAAAAAATACGAATTAGATAAAGAAACAGGGTATATCATCCTTGACCGAATCTTGTATACGTCAACGCATTATCCGATGAATTACGGATTTATCCCGAGAACCCTCGGAGACGACGGCGATCCGCTCGATGTGCTCGTGATGTGTTCAGAGCCGCTTGAGCCCTTGACTCTTGTAAGATGTTATCCGATCGGCGTTATGAAGATGACAGACGGAGGAGCGGGAGATGAGAAGATCATAGCGATTCCGTGGGCAGATCCTACATATGAGGCGTATACGGATATTTCCGAGCTTCCAAAACATATTTTTGAAGAGATCAAACATTTCTTTACCGTATACAAAGATCTGGAAGGTAAGAGAACGGCGGTGGACGAGTTTGAAGGCGCGCTTGGCGCAGTAAAGATCATCGAAGAATGCATCGACCGCTATAAAGAGAAATACGGTTCGGGCGAGTCTGATAAAACAACAGAATAATAAGAATAATAAGAAGAATAAAAAGATAGAGTAAGGCAGAACAATAAACGTAGTATCAAAGCACAGAGGCGTACGAAATGTAGGCCGGCTGAAAGGAGCTGAAGGCGATTATGGATAAACTCAGTGATAATTTGAAAAAGATCTTTCTGGCAGGGATCGGAGCAGTTGCCGTTACTGCCGAAAAGTCAAAAGATCTTCTTGATGAAATGGTAGAAAAGGGAGAACTGACAGTAGAGCAGGGAAAAGTGCTGAATGAAGAGTTAAAGCACAATGTGAAAAAGACAGTAAAAGAGAAGGTGAATGCGCTGAAACCGGCATCGGCAGAGGAACTTTCGGATCTTCTTGATAAGATGACGCCGGAGCAGATTGCCGCTTTGAAAGAGCAGATCCTGAAAAAAGAAGAAGCGAGCGAAACTGCGCCGGATGAAGCATAATTATGAGCAGTATAGAACCGATGGAATATAATTCAAGGCTGAAGGAAATTGTGGCTGTGCTCCGCAAACATAGTATTACAAAGGGAGTGACGCCTTTAAAGCTTCGGGAAATCATAGAAGATCTCGGACCGACATTTATTAAACTCGGTCAGATCATGGCGATGCATTCTGATATTTTACCGAAGCGTTATTGCGATGAGCTGATGCAGCTTTGTTCAGATGTAAAACCGATGCCGTTTGAGGAAGTTTTATCGGTCATAGAAGAATCTTACGGGCGGTCGTGGAGAAGAGTTTTCTCCCATATAGATGAATCTTGTCAGGGGGCGGCGTCGATCGCGCAGGTGCATCGCGCCACGTTAAAAAGCGGAGAAGAAGTTGTCGTAAAAGTCCAGCGCAGGGGAATTTATGAAAAGATGGCAAGGGATATCGAGCTTCTTCGCAAAGCGATCAAATTAATGCCGCCTGTCAGTTTGAAAAATATGGCTGATTTTGATCTCGTTTTAGACGAATTGTGGACTGTGACAAGAGACGAGATGAACTTTCTTACAGAAGCATCTAATATGGAAGAATTCGCAAGGAGAAACAAAGACGTTCATTTTGTCGGAACACCGAAATTATATCAGCAGTATACGACTGTCCATGTACTTGTTATGGAATACATCGATGGATGTGCGGTAGACGATAAGGAGCGGCTGAAGGAAGAGGGATATGACCTTAAGGAGATCGGCAGCAAACTTGTCGATAACTACATTAAACAGGTGATGGACGACGGATTTTTTCATGCAGATCCTCATTCGGGAAATGTAAAGATACGAGACGGCAAGATCGTATGGATCGATATGGGAATGATGGGGCGGCTTACGGAGCGTGACAGAGAGATGCTTGGCAAGGCAATCGAAGGGATCGCTTTAAACGATATCGGTTTGATCCGGCAGGCAGTGCTCGGTCTGGGAGAATTTAAAGAGCGTCCGGATCAGAGAAAATTATACGAAGGTATCGAAGGACTGATGTTGAAGTACGGTCATGAAGATATGGGCAAGATCAATGTCGGGGAAGTTACGGTTGATCTGATGGATGTGATGAAAGTCAATAAGATCAGAATGCCTCACGGGCTGACGCTTTTGGCGAGAGGCCTGACCCATATGGAAGGAGTTCTGGCAGCGATCGCGCCTGATATTAATATGGCGGAAATTGCCGCCGCCCGTATTTCGGGAGATTTTTTCCGTAATTTTGACTGGAAAAAGAATTGAAAAGCAGCGGAAAAAGCGCAGTGAAATCGATGCGAAAGGCGTTGGATATCCCGTCGATGGTGTCTGATATGATGGCGGGATATTTAAAAGGACAGGCAAAGGTGAATCTTGATCTGCGGGCATCGGATGATCTTGCCTTTCTGCTGCGCAGACTTGTAAGAAACATTGTTATGGGTTTGTGGGTCATGGCGCTTCTGATCAGTTCAAGTATTATCTGTACGACAGATATGAGTCCGAAAATACTCGGCATTCCGGCGCTTGGGGCGATCGGATATATTCTTGCGTTTTTGATCGTACTATACGTATTTATCAAACATATTTTTTCGAGAAAATAAAATCAGGTACAAAGTAATGGAAAAAAACAGAAACGAAAACAACAGAAAAAATCCTCTGAATAAAAGTTTTGGGTATGCTTTTGAAGGAATCCGGACCGGAATCCGTAAAGAAAGAAATATGAAGATCCACTGTCTGGCAGTGATTGCGGTAACCGTTGCCGGAACTTTTCTTCATATTAAACCTGTCGAGTGGTGCATCTGTTTGCTGTTGTTTGGTCTGATCCTGTCGCTGGAGCTTGTGAATACGGCGTTGGAAGCGGTGGTAGATCTTGTGACTAAGGAGAAAAAACCATTGGCGAAGATCGCGAAAGATACAGCGGCAGGGGCGGTTCTTGTATCGGCGATCGCCGCAGCGATCATCGGATGCATTATTTTTGTTCCATATTTGTTAGAATTGATAAAATCAAAGAGATAGTGTATTATTATTGACAGACACTCAAAATGCATCAGGACAGACAAAGGTGAGAGAAGACAGGAAAGGAAAAGCTGAAAATGAGCGAGAAAGAAACAAAAGTGACAAAACAGGAGACATTGGCGGCTCTGCGCAATCCGGGTGAATTATATGTTATTATGTCGGCAGCGACAAAGATGCCGTTTGTAAAATGTGACGAGGAGACATTTGACGATGAGATCTTCCTTTATTATCAGATGGAAGATGCAAAAGACAAGGCGCGTAAGCTTCTTGATGAAAAATATGTAAGCGCTGTGGCAAAGCTTGCGAAAGAGCAGCTGCTTCCTTTTTTCACAAGTCTTTATATAATGGGAGTAAACGCACTGGCGGTCAACAGCGGAACAGATATGGAAATTACAGTTCAGCTTTCAGATCTGGTAACGAGAAATATACCGAAGGAACTTCCGGAAGGAAAGCAGATCGTGGAAAACCCGGCGCTCCATCTGACGGCGGCTTATTTATGCAGGAACTTGAAAACAGGAGCAGCCGCAGATGACGGAAGATTAAAAGAACTTCAGGAAGAACTTTTGGCTCATTACGGAAAGGGAACGTTTTTGATTCCTGTTGAAGAGAACGGTCAGATTCCGATACTGAAGCAAAAAGACGGTTCGCTGTATCAGCCTGTTTTTACGGATGTGCTGGAATTTCAGAAGTTCACGAAAGGAAGACCGGTCAGATCGGCAGTTGTTCCGGGGGAAAAGATCGCAGAATTGCTGATGGAAGATGTAAAAGGCGTTGTGCTGAATCCTCTCGGAGTGAATGTGCAGCTTCAGGTGGCACGAAGAAAGAGAGAGTAAATGGAAGAATTAGTAGTGTATTTGAGAAAAGAATATTTCAGGGCAGTCGATCTTACAGATAAGAGCGGACATATATTGGAGTTTAAATATATGCCGAAAACGGTCGACGTGTACGAGAAAGGATTGTCCGTATTTCATATGGAATACGTGATGGAAAACAGGACGAAAGTAAGAGTCATTGAATTTTACCTGACAGATTTCGGACTGCGTGGGAAAGGCTATGGAACGGCATGTATGAATGAGATCGTGACAGAGCTTGGCAAAAAAGGGATTACTTTAATCTATGCTCCGACAGGTTATGATCTTGCTCCGCTTGGTTATACAGGTCCGGCGCAGTACAAGGAACTGATGGCGGGATTTTATGAGAAAACAGGATTTACGACAAGCGGAGACGGAGATCTGATGATGAAGATCCTTGACTGAAAAAAGACGAATAAAGGGAGCGGCGGCATGTATAAAATACTGATTATTGAAGACGATTTGACAATGGCGCAGGCAATCCAAAAAGAGATGAAGATGTGGGGAAACGACGCGCAGTACGTTCAGGATTTTAAAAACGTACTTGAAACTTTTGCGGAATTTGACCCGCATCTTGTTCTTATGGACATTACTCTGCCATTTTACAACGGGTACCACTGGTGCAGCGAGATTAGGAAAATATCGAACGTACCGGTAATTTTTATTTCTTCGGCGGCTGATAATATGAACATTATCATGGCTGTGAATATGGGAGGAGATGATTTTGTTCCGAAGCCGTTCGATCTCAGTGTGCTGACGGCGAAGGTCCAGGCGGTACTTCGCAGAACATACGACCTGTCCGGAAAAGTACCGGTTCTTGAGCATCAGGGAGCAATACTGAACTTGAATGACGCGTCGCTTACTTATAATGGGGAGAAGATCGATCTTACGAAAAATGAATTTCGTATTCTTCAGACACTGATGGAAAATAAAGGCCGTCTCGTAAGCAGAGATACTTTGATGACCCGGCTGTGGGAGACGGATAATTATATTGAAGAAAATACGTTGACGGTCAATATCGCCAGACTGCGCAGAAAACTGGACAAAGCGGGACTTACGGATTTTATTTCCACAAAAGTCGGAGAAGGTTATATTATCAGACAGGAACGGCAGGTGAGCGAATGAAACGATTTTTAGGCTATCTGTATGACTGCCGTTATATGTGGATTTGGTTTATTTTGAGCGGGGGCGCTTTCGTACTCTGTTTTGCGTTGTACGAAGTGGAGCTTAAAGCGGCGGTATATCCCGTGCTTTTAAGCGCGGTGTTTGGGATTCTGTTTTTCGTTTTAGGGTATCTGAGACGGGAGAAAAAGTACAAACGTCTTTTTCAGATCAGTGAGACCGGCGGTATCGTATCGGAAAGTCTGCCAAAACCGGACTGTATGACGGAAAGAGAATATCAGAAGATATTGCTTAGATCCGAAGAAGAGTACAGAAAGCAGAGGGAAGAATGGCAGGCAGCCAGAAAAGATATGAATGATTATTATGCGACATGGGTACATCAGATCAAAGCTCCGATCGCAGTGATGCGGGTTTTGCTTCAACAGGAAGATACTCCGATCAACAGAGAGCTCACAGGAGAATTGTTCCGGGTAGAACAGTATGTGGAAATGGCGCTTTGTTACGTGCGTTTAGGAGAAGGTGCGTCCGATCTTGTGATCAAAGAATATCCTCTGGATGATATGATCCGAAAAGCGATCCGAAAGTATGCGGGACAGTTGATCAGAAGGAAACTTAGGGTCATATACGAAGGAACGGATATCTGCGTTCTCACAGATGAAAAATGGCTTGTGTTTATTATTGAGCAGCTTTTGTCGAACGCAGTAAAATATACGGTAAGCGGAAATGTGACGATCACGGTAGACAGAGAGAAAAAGCAGCTTAGTATCAGCGATACGGGAATCGGTATTTCACCTGAAGATCTTCCCCGTATTTTTGAAAAAGGTTATACCGGATATAACGGAAGGCTGGATAAAAAATCTACAGGAATAGGACTTTACCTTTGCCGGACGGCGGCGGATAAGCTGGGACATAAGCTGACGGCGCAGTCAACTGTAGGAAAGGGAAGCAGCTTTACGATCGATCTGTCGTCCTATCCGTTAGAAGTTGAATAAAGGCTGCATGGAAATGCCTTACAAATTTGTCACATAGGCGGGCCGGAATGTCACCAAATTCGATGTTGGCATTCCGGCTCTTTTGTTATACTTTCACTATCAAGTAAAAAAGAGGAGGATGTATGAAATGGCAGTTTTAGATGTCAAAAATTTGAAGAAAATATACAGACCGCGTTTCGGCGGCAATCAGGTGCAGGCATTATCCTGTGTAAACTTTTCTGTGGAAGAAGGAGAATATGTGGCGATCATGGGAGAGAGCGGCTCAGGTAAGACGACGCTTCTTAATATTATGGCGGCTTTGGATAAACCGACGGAAGGAACAGTCCTTCTTGACGGCAAACCGTTGTCTTCTATAAAAGACAAAGATATCGCACAGTTTCGGCGCGACAATCTTGGATTTGTTTTTCAGGAATTTAACTTGTTGGATACGTTTAATGTGAAGGACAATATCTTGCTCCCTCTTGTGTTGAAAGGTGAAAATTATAAGCATATGGATTCAAAGCTGCAGCCGATTGCAAAGGAACTTGGTATTTCGGCGCTTCTTGAAAAATATCCGTATGAAATTTCCGGAGGTCAGAAACAAAGAGCCGCTGTTGCAAGGGCGCTGATCACAGAACCGCGGCTGATCCTGGCAGATGAGCCGACAGGAGCGCTTGATTCTCGTTCAACAGACGAACTGCTCGGATTGTTTGCGCGGATCAACGCAGGAGGTCAGACGATCCTTATGGTAACTCATTCAGTGAAAGCGGCGAGCAAAGCCGGACGCGTTTTGTTTATCCGTGACGGAGAAGTGTTCCATCAGGTATACAGAGGTCAGATGACGGACGAACAACTTTATCAGAAGATTTCGGATACGCTGACGATGCTTGCGACAGGTGGTGACAGACGATGAAAAAAGGATTTTATATCAGGCTGGCAGGGGAAGGCATTTCAAAAAACAGAAAATTGTATTTTCCGTATATTTTGACATGTATCTGTATGATCATGATGTACTATATCGTTTCTTTTCTGTCGATAAGTAAAGAACTGGCGTCTATCCGGGGCGGGGAAATGCTTCAGGGACTGCTCTCTATGGGAGTGTTTGTAGTTGCGGTATTCGCATTGATCTTTCTGTATTATACGAACTCGTTTCTTATAAGGAAAAGGAAGAAAGAACTTGGATTATATAATATTCTCGGGATGGGCAAACGTAATCTGGTAAGAATTCTTTTGTGGGAAAATATACTGACTGCCGTGATTTCTCTGGTTATCGGAATCGTGTTCGGAATTCTGTTCTCAAAACTTGCGGAACTTCTGGCAATTAAGCTTCTTGACGGGGTCGACCGGATTCGGAGTTCATATAGAAATGAAGCCGATCCTTATGACAGTCGGTCTGTTTCTTGCGATCTTTCTGCTTATTATGATCCGCATGCTTGTGTCGGTATATAAACTTCGTCCGATTGAGATGCTCAGAAGTGAGAATGTCGGCGAAAAACCGCCGAAGGCAAACTGGCTCTTTGCATTTGCGGGAGCGGTGATCCTTGCCGGAGCATATTATCTGGCTGTGAAGATCATCGATCCGACAACTGCGATGCTTGTATTCTTTCTCGCGGTTGTTATGGTGATCATTGCCACATACCTTCTGTTTATTGCAGGTTCGGTCGCTCTTTGCAAGCTGCTGCAAAAGAGCAAAAAGTATTATTATAAGACGAGACACTTTGTATCTTTGTCACAGATGGTTTACCGAATGAAGAGAAACGGAGCGGGTCTGGCGTCGATCTGTATTTTATCTACGATGGTGCTTGTGACGATCTCGTCTACGATGTGTATTTATGCAGATACGGAATCGTCGATCAGAAACCGTTATCCACATGACATCACGATCGAGTGGAGCGGGAAAACATCCCTTCCGCAAAATGAGGACGGAACAGATACAGAATTAAAAGACAGCGTAGTGCAGCGTTTGACGCCGGAGATGACCATGACGTATAAAGAGGCTGTGGAAAAGGTGCTTGAATCTCATAAAGTAAAGGCTGAGAACTTGGAAAATTATAATCTTTACTCTCTTTCCGGAGTACAGTCAGACGATGTTTTAAGTATTGATTTTGAAAAGATGAAAGGGGAGATTTCCTCGATTAATGCAGGGATGTCAGGATCTGTGAAGACGATGTATTTTACAACAATGGATGATTACAACAAACTGAAAGGCACAGACAAGACTTTGGCTGAAGATGAGATGATGCTCTACTCATATAAAACAGATTATGAGTATGATTCCTTTACGATCGACGGCGTCGGAACATGGAAAGTAGAGACAATGAAAGAACCTCCGATAGGGGTAGGCAACGCCATGGCGAATATGCAGGGGTCATATCAGGTTGTTGTAAAAGATTTGTCTGTGATCGAAAAAATAGCGACTGCGTACGAAACGATCAATGCAAAACCTTTGCAGGACGGAACATTGTACCTGCTTTCCCTGAAAGAATGTTATGACTTTGATCTGAAATGTGATGAAGAAAAACAGATAGAGATTTACAAGGATATTTTGGAATCTTTTGAGCATATATCCGAAGCGGCAGATGAACAGGGCAATCGGATGGGAGATTCGCTGGCAAATTATTATGCGGACAGTAAAGCGTACGGTAAAGGAGATTTCATTGCGCTCAACGGCGGATTGTTTTTCCTCGGAGTGCTTCTCGGAGCGGTATTCCTGTTCGGTACTGTGCTGATTATGTACTACAAGCAGATTTCCGAAGGATATGAAGATCAGGATCGCTTTAATATTCTTATGAAAGTGGGAATGACAAAGAAAGAAGTGAAGCAGACGATCAACTCTCAGGTGCTTACTGTATTTTTCATGCCTCTGATCATGGCGGGAATTCATCTTGCGTTTGCATTTCCGATGATTCAGAAAATACTGATGCTTATGTCAGGCGTGGAAGCGAAAGTATTTGTGATCGTGACGATCGGATGTTATCTCGTGTTTGCACTCTTCTATGTACTGTTTATGTCGTAACGTCAAAAAGCTATTATACGATCATAAGCAGTAAGGAAAAATGAAAAAATCAATAAATTTCTATTCATACCCGGGAAACAATGTTATACTTGAGTATATCAATACAGCGATCCGCAGAGAGGAGTGGCACATATGATGAAACACACGATTATCACGATCGGAAGGCAATTCGGAAGCGGCGGGCATGAAGTAGGAAATCGATTGGCAGAACGGCTTGACATTCCGCTTTACGATCATAATCTGATCCGCATGGCGGCGCAGGAGCTTCGGATCAGCAGTGAAGATGCGACGCAGGTAGACGAGACGATTCTCGGAAGATTTCTCACGGCATATATAGTCAGTACAGGAAACTATACTGCATTTATGAGCGGAGACGAGTCGGGAGAACCTCTAAGTGATCTCGTCTTTAACAGGCAGTCGGCGATCATAAGGAAACTTGCGGAGAAAGGTCCGGGAATTTTTGTCGGAAGATGTGCGGATTATATCCTCGGAGATTATTCAAACTGCATCAATACGTTTATTTATGCATATAAGGACGATCGTATCCGCAGAATCATGAAGCTTTATGAACTAAACGAAAAGCAGGCGGCAGATAAGATCAAAAAGACAGACCGCGAAAGGAAGCTTTATTATGAGGCAAGGACCGGCCGCGAATGGGGTGGAATCGAGTCGAACAGCATGATGTTTAATACGAGTCTTTTAGGGATCGACGGAGCGGTGGATGCTCTCGAAGCTATTTACCGCAAATGGGATGCCGGGAGAGACGTCGAGTCATAAAATGCCGGCATATATGTAAAATGAATGACACGTCATGCAGGGGAGTTTTTATTTCGGAAGAAAAAGCCGGATAGATACAAAATAAAGCAGTTAAAAACGGGTACGTGAAAAAACCCGAGCGTACTCGTTTTTTCTTATTGATAATCCTATATTTTTTGTGGTATAATCCTTATTAATCATGATAAACAGAGAAGAGATCGTTTATCGGAACAATAAGAGAAATGAAAGGGAATGAGACATGAGTTTTATATCGTATTTGATTAATGGAATCAGTCTTGGAAGTGTCTATGCGATCATAGCGCTTGGGTATACGATGGTTTATGGGATTGCGAAGATGCTGAACTTCGCCCATGGCGACGTTATTATGATCGGTGCGTATATGGCGCTGATCACGATGATGAAGGCGGGGATGTCGCCGATCCTTGCGATCGTTGCCGCTGTAATCGTGTGTACGGTACTCGGAATCTTGATCGAACGTATCGCGTACAAACCGCTGCGTAACGCATCGTCTTCACTTGCCGTATTGATCACGGCGATCGGCGTAAGCTACCTTCTCCAGAATACGGCGCTTCTCGTATTCGGGGCGAACGCACAGACGTTTCCGTCGGTTATTAAGTGGAAAGGTTTGTCTTTGGCAGGCGGCAAGCTGAACATTTCAGGGGAGACGATCGTGACGATCGCGGCATGTGTAGTGATCATGATCGTACTGATGCTGTTCGTGCAGAAATCAAAGCCGGGTCAGGCAATGCGCGCTGTATCGGAAGATAAAGGCGCGGCTCAGCTTATGGGAATCAATGTAAACGGAACGATCGCTCTTACGTTTGCAATCGGGTCGGCGCTGGCGGCTGTTGCAGGTGTGCTTTTGTGTTCGGCATATCCGAGCCTGACGCCGTATACAGGAGCGATGCCGGGTATTAAGGCGTTCGTAGCGGCTGTATTTGGAGGAATAGGTTCGATACCGGGAGCGTTTATCGGAGGAATTCTGCTCGGTGTGATCGAGATTTTCGGAAAAGCATACATTTCGTCACAGATGGCGGATGCGATCGTATTCGCGGTACTTATCATTGTGCTTCTTGTGAAACCTACAGGTTTGTTAGGTAAGAAAATTCAAGAGAAAGTGTAGGTGATCAGAGCGATGGATAAATTAAAAATATGAAAAAAACTCAAAAAATAATATCATCACATATGCTCTTGTTATCGCGGCATTTGTGATCATGCAGTCACTGATCAACGCCGGAAGTATTTCCAGCCTTCTTGAAGGATTGATGGTTCCGCTTTGTATTTATATTATTATGGCTGTGTCGCTGAACCTCGTAGTCGGCGTACTTGGAGAATTGAGCCTCGGACATGCGGGCTTTATGTGTGTCGGCGCGTTTGCAAGTGCATTCTTTTCAAAATGCATGAGAGATACGATCGAATCGGCTTCACTGCGCTTCTTTCTGGCTCTTTTGATCGGAATTGCGGCTGCTGCGATCTTCGGCATTCTGATCGGAATTCCGGTTCTGCGTCTGAAAGGCGACTATCTGGCGATCGTGACATTGGCATTCGGAGAGATCATTAAAAACCTCGTAAACGTATTGTATATAGGTAAAGATTCCAACGGTTTTCATTTTTCGACAAAAGATGTGATGGCGCTGAATATGGAACCGGACGGAAAGGTTATCATTAACGGTCCGCAGGGGATTACGGGAACGCCGAAAGATGCGACGTTTTTTATCGGATTTATACTGATTCTGATTACGTTGTTTATCGTGCTTAATCTGATCCATTCAAGAGACGGACGCGCGATCATGGCGATCCGTGACAACCGTATCGCGGCGGAATCAGTCGGTATTAATATTACAAAATATAAACTGATGGCGTTTACGATATCTGCGGCGATGGCAGGAGCGGCAGGCGTGCTTTACGCTCACAATCTGTCTACGCTGACGGCGAATACAAACAACTTCGGTTATAATATGTCGATCATGATCCTTGTCTTTGTCGTTTTGGGCGGTATCGGAAATATCAGATGTTCGATCATAGCGGCAGTGATCCTGACACTTCTTCCGGAGATGCTCCGTGGATTGTCAGATTACCGTATGCTGATCTATGCGATCGTTCTCATTGTCATGATGCTCTTTAACTGGGCGCCGAAAGCGATCGAGTGGAGAGAAAAATATCTTTCTTTCGGAAAAGAAGAAAAAGGAGGCTGTAAAATAATGGCGTTACTGGAAGTTAAAAATCTCGGGATTTCATTTGGCGGTCTCCGTGCGGTAAACGGGTTTGACATTTCGATTGAAAAAGAAGCTCTGTACGGACTGATCGGTCCGAACGGCGCGGGAAAGCGACTGTATTCAACCTTCTTACAGGAGTATATAAGCCGGACAGCGGAAAAGTGCTGCTGGACGGAACGGATATTACAGGGAAAAACACGATTGAGATCAATAAGGCGGGAATCGCCCGTACATTTCAGAATATCCGGCTGTTTAAGCAGTTAAGTGTTCTTGATAACGTGAAAGTAGGACTTCACAATAAACATCATTATTCTACTCTTTCGGGAGTCTTAAGACTTCCCGGTTACAGAAAAGTGGAAAAAGAGATGGATGAGCAGGCAATGGAACTTTTGAAAGTGTTCAATCTGGAAGATGTGGCGCATGTTGCCGCCTCTAATCTTCCGTACGGACAGCAAAGAAGGCTTGAGATCGCCAGAGCGATGGCGACAGAACCGAAGCTTTTGCTGCTCGACGAGCCCGCTGCGGGCATGAACCCGAACGAGACGGGGGAATTGATGGACATGATCCGTTTTGTGAGAGAAAAATTCCATATGACGATCCTTTTGATCGAACATGATATGAAACTGGTAAGCGGCATTTGCGAGAAGTTGACGGTGCTCAACTTCGGAGAGGTGCTCTGTGAAGGTAAAACGTCGGATGTTTTGAACGATCCGCAGGTTGTTACCGCATATCTTGGAGAATAGGGGGAATCGTTATGGCAATGCTCGAAGTAAAAGATTTACAAGTATATTATGGTATGATCCAGGCGATCAAAGGCATTTCTTTTGAAGTAAATCAAGGAGAGGTCATCGCTTTGATCGGAGCAAACGGCGCGGGAAAGACGACGACGCTGCATACAGTTACAGGTCTGATCTCCCCGAAGAGCGGACAGGTGCTGTTTGAAGGAAAAGATATTACAAAAACTCCGGCTCATAAGATCGTCTCTATGGGGATGGCGCATGTACCGGAAGGAAGAAGAGTGTTCGCAGAATTAAGCGTTTATGAGAATTTGAGAATGGGCGCTTATACACGAAAAGATAAGGCGGAGATTGAAGAAACATTAAAAAGTGTCTATAAGCGTTTTCCGCGTTTGCAGGAACGTAAAAACCAGATGGCGGGAACATTAAGCGGCGGCGAACAGCAGATGCTCGCTATGGGGCGCGCGCTTATGTCCAAACCGAGGATTATTTTAATGGATGAACCGTCGATGGGACTTTCTCCGATCATGGTAAATGAAATCTTTGATATTATCCGTGCGGTGAGCGAAAGCGGAACGACAGTCCTTCTTGTAGAACAGAATGCGAAGAAAGCTCTTTCGATCGCCGACAGAGCATATGTGTTGGAGACAGGAAAGATCGTCCTTTCGGGAGATGCAAAAGAACTTCTGGAAGATGATTCGATTAAAAAGGCTTATCTCGGAGAGTAAAGGAGGCGTGTTTTAATGAGAAATATCGTCATCACAATTTCAAGACAGTACGGAAGCGGAGGGAAAACGATCGGGGCGATGCTTGCAAAAGAACTTGGCATCAACTGCTACAGCAGAGAGATCCTTCGTATGGCTTCCGAGGACAGCGGAATCAATGAAAAACTGTTTGGTATGTCGGACGAAAAGGTGCGCAGGGCAGGATGGTTTAAGCTTTTGAGCCGTCCGTATGAGGGCGGATTGATCCCGCCGGAAGACAGAGAGTTTACTTCGGACGATAACCTGTTCAATTATCAGGCAAAGGTGATCAAAGAGCTTGCGGCAAAAGAGTCGTGCGTTATTGTCGGAAGATGCGCAGATTATGTTTTAAAAGATTATCCGAATGTAGTCAGCGTATTCGTGCATGCAGACAGAAAGTTCTGTCTGGATCGTTCAATGGAACGTCACAGCATGACGGAAAAAGAGATGCAGAAATATATTGAGAAAACAGATCAGTACAGAGGTGATTTTTACAGATACCATACAGGTCATGAATGGGTCGATGCAAGAAATTACGATCTGTGTCTGAACAGTGGAAAACTCGGATTTGAGAAATGCGTAGAAGAGATCAAAGCGTATATAAAAGTACGGTTTGGCGAAACCTTATAACTTAAAAGAATAGCTTCAAGAGACTCCTCAGGGTACTGGGGAGTCTTTTTGGAATGCAAGCCGTTCGCCGCCATTGTCTATATAGATGCGTCCGCAGTAAGTAAATCCGTTTTTCTTCAGCATATTCTGCATAACGATATTGTTTTCGTGCGTATCGATCTTTAAATTTCCACATTGTGAAAATGCCCAGTCAAGACAAAAAGAGGCTGCGCCCTTTACTTTGCCGGATGAAGTGATCCGGTGGACAACGCCGTAGGGAGCATCGTTTTTCCATTGTCCGTCATAAATTTTCAGATAGGTCGGATCTATGCCGTCTTTATAGAAGAAAACGGCTTCGATAGTATCTTTTTCGATGCAGACGTATAAATTCCCGAAGCGGATATCTGTTTCAATCATGTTTTGAGGAGGATACGTCGTCCCCCATTGGCCGGGGTTTCCGTGTTCGCGCATGAATGCGCGGGCGTTTTCATATAACTGCATAATAGAATGTAAATCTTGTTGTGTTGCTTTTCGGATACGCATAATAAAAGTCCTTTCTTTCTTATAAAAAGCGCTGACGCCTGCTTTGTATTTTATTATTCAAATATTCTCATGTTTTTGGCGCTTCTTGTTCAAGATGTTTTGTGTTCTGGCAGACTTATAATAATATTATGTCATAATGTTTCCTCTTTCTCAACAGAAAAACAGTTATTTTTAGTGGACCTCATGGTAAAGACATCATAGATGAATGGTTGAATTTAATCTGAAATCGGATTATAATTAAACGAGAAAAATCCGATTTCGGATTTTTGAAAGGAGGGAAGGATAAAAGTATGGAAGGTATAAGAATGTATAAAGAAAAACAGAAAGTGGGGTTTGGCATGAATTATACGCAGTCGAGAGAATTAAAAGAGAACAACAGGATCTATCGGGAGATGGAGAGTATCTACCATGAAATATGTGTAAAAGCGGGAATATCGGACACTGACTTTATTGTGCTGTATAGTATCGTAGAGTTTGAAGACGGTTGCTGCCAGAGGAAAATCGCAAAACAGTATTCTATCAGTCGGCAGACAGTGAATTCTTCGGTGAAAAAATTAGTGCAAAACGGCTGCGTTGTATTGGAAAGCGGCAAAGGGCATGACAAGCAGATTGTTTTGACCGAAAAAGGAAAAGCGATGGCAAAACAAAAGATCATTCCCGTGATGGTAGGCAGAGGCAGGCGTTTTTATGCATATGACAGAAGAGGAGAGAAAAGAAACTTTTACGTTTGAATGCAAAATATATGGAAATTTTCAGACAAAAGGTAGGAGAATTAAGATTATGAACATACAGCTTTCGGATCACTTTACATACCGCAGACTGATTCGCTTTACAATATCAACAGTTCTTATGCTTATCTGTACGTCGATGTACAGTATTGTAGACGGACTTTTTGTGTCAAACTATGTCGGGAAAATGCCATTTGCGGCGACAAATCTGATCTGGCCGGTATCTATGGGAATCGCAGCAATCGGATTTATGCTCGGAACAGGCGGAAGCGCCATCGTAGCAAAAACGCTTGGGGAAGGTAAGAAGGAAAAAGCGAATCAATATTTTTCGATGATTCTTTATTTCGGTATTATCGTCAGCGTTATTTTTTCGGTTATCTGTTTTATCTTTACGCCGCAAATTGCCCGGATGCTCAAAGCGGATGGCGAACTTTTGGAACATTGCATCGTATACGGAAGAATTCTTTTTGCGACGCAGACGGCGTTTATTTTGCAGAATATGTTTCAAAGCTTTCTCGTTGCCGCGGAAGAGCCGGTTTTGAGCCTGAAGATCAATATTGCGGCCGGACTGACGAACGTTGTGTTTGATTACTTGTTTATCGCAGTATTTGAGTGGGGAGTGGCAGGAGCTGCGATCGCTACAGGAATGGGACAGATCGTAGGAGGGATCGCGCCGTTTTTCTTTTTTGCGAAAGGAAGCCGCAATGGGCTGCGGATCACTTGGAGAACGAAACTGTATAAAGATATTCTTCTGAAAACATGCATGAACGGTTCGTCGGAAATGGTGACGAATTTGTCGACGTCTCTTGTGAATATTCTTTATAACTTTCAGTTGATGAAACTTGCAGGTGCAGACGGTGTGGCTGCGTTTGGAGTCATTATGTATGTGAATTTTATCTTCGTTGCGGTTTTTATGGGATATTCGGTCGGAAGCGCTCCGATTGTAAGTTATCATTACGGAGCGGGGAATGACGCAGAGCTTCATAATTTATACAGGAAAAGTAAAAATATTTTGATTGTAGCGGGAATTGTACTGACGATAGCGGCGGAGATACTTTCAATGCCTCTTGTCAGGATTTTTGTAAATTATGATAAAGAGCTTCTTTTGATGACCGTTCGCGGATTCCGCCTGTTTTCTTTTTCGTTCTTGATTATGGGAATCAACATATGGGCGTCTTCTTTCTTTACGGCATTGAATAACGGATTTGTGTCGGCGGCTATTTCGTTTTTGAGAACGTTTTTGTTTCAGGTGGCGGCAGTATGTTTCCTTCCTCTGATTATCGGTATCGACGGAGTGTGGACGTCCGTTTTGGCTGCAGAAACGATGGCTTTGGCGGTGACAATTATATTTTTAATAAAGGAGAAGAAAAAGTACCGCTACTGAAAGTATGATAATGATTTAACAAACACAATATATAGTAAATATAAGAGCGTATACAGGCAAAATTGTACTAAATCAAGAACAAAGGCATTTTTGAGAAGGATTCTCGTTATAATGGTTGTTTTTTCCTTCGGGTGATGTTATACTAGCGCATGTGGCAATGAGATACAAATTACGATATCATTTGGACTGTTTAACCGCTCATTGCATGAACCGAAAGCGCAGATGATGTGCTTCGGTATGAAACGAATAAATTTATTAAGATTTCAGAGGAGGCTTTCAAATTATGGCACAATTTGATCAGTGGGCAGGATTTTCCGGAAAGAACTGGAAAAATTCTGTAGATGTACGCGATTTCATTCAGGAGAACTACACACCGTATGACGGAGACGAATCATTCCTGGAAGGACCTACAGAGGCAACAGATAAACTGTGGGGAAGACTTCAGGAGCTGCAGAAAGAGGAACGTGCAAAAGGCGGCGTTCTTGACATGGAGACAGAAGTTGTATCCGGTCTTACAGCATACGGCCCGGGATATATCGACGAGAGCATGAAAGACCTGGAGAAAGTTGTCGGACTTCAGACAGACAAACCGCTTAAGAGAGCGTTTATGCCTTACGGTGGTATCAACATGGCAGTAAAGGCTTGTACAACTTACGGTTATGAGCCGAATGAAAGATTGAAAGAGATCTTTACAAAATATCATAAAACACATAACCAGGGAGTATTCGACATCTACACACCGGAGATGAAGAAAGCCCGTCACAACAAGATCATCACAGGACTTCCGGATACATACGGACGCGGACGTATCGTAGGCGACTACCGTCGTGTTGCTCTGTACGGTATTGATTTCCTGATCGAGAAAAAACAGTACGACTTCGAGCGTTATGCAAGACACGGCATGAAAGGAACAGACTTCCGTCTTCGTGAAGAGATCGCAGATCAGATTCGCGCACTTCAGCAGATGAAAGAGATGGCAGCAATCTACGGATATGATATTTCACAGCCGGCAAAAGATGCAAAAGAAGCAGTACAGTGGCTGTATTTCGGATACCTTGCGGCGATCAAGACACAGAACGGAGCTGCAATGAGTGTCGGACGTATCTCTACATTCCTTGATATTTATATTGAAAGAGATATGAAGAACGGTGTTCTGACAGAGAGCGAAGCTCAGGAATTGATCGACCACATGGTTATGAAGTTCCGTATGGTTAAATTCGCAAGAATCCCGTCATACAACGAGCTGTTCTCAGGAGACCCGGTATGGGCAACACTTGAAATGGGTGGTCTCGGACAGGACGGACGTTCTATGGTAACAAAGAACGACTTCCGTTTCCTTCACACACTTGAGAACATGGGACCGTCTCCGGAGCCGAACCTGACAGTTCTTTACTCAGAAAGACTTCCGGAAAACTTCAAGAAATATACATCTTTGATTTCTGTAAAGACAAGTTCCGTACAGTACGAAAACGATGATGTTATGCGTCCGGTTTGGGGCGATGACTACAGCATCTGCTGCTGTGTATCCGCAACTCAGACAGGTAAAGAGATCCAGTTCTTCGGAGCAAGAGCAAACCTTGCAAAATGCCTGCTTTACGCGATCAACGGCGGTGTTGACGAGAAAACAAAAGTACAAGTAGCTCCGGCTTACAGACCAATCACATCAGAGTATCTTGATTACGATGAAGTAATGGAGAAATATGACGAGATGATGGAGTGGCTGTCCAAACTGTATGTTGATACATTGAACATGATCCACTACATGCATGACAAATACTACTATGAAGCAGCAGAGATGGCTCTTATCGATACAGATGTAAGACGTACATTTGCAACAGGTATCGCAGGATTCTCACATGTAGTAGACTCCTTAAGCGCAATCAAATATGCGAAAGTAAAAGTAATTCGTGACGAAGACGGTCTTGCAACAGACTTTGAGATCGAGGGAGACTTCCCGAGATACGGTAACGATGACGACCGTGCAGACGATATTGCGATCTGGCTGCTCAAGACATTTATGCACAAATTGAGCAAATGCCACACATACAGAGATTCTGAGCCTACAACATCGATCCTGACAATTACATCAAACGTAGTTTACGGAAAAGCAACAGGAACTCTTCCGGATGGAAGAAAAGCAGGCGAGCCGCTGTCACCGGGAGCAAACCCGTCTTACGGCGCAGAGAAGAACGGTCTTCTTGCTTCCCTGAACTCTGTAGCAAAACTTCCGTACGAGCTGGCTCTTGACGGAATCTCTAATACACAGACGATCAGCCCGAATGCACTCGGACATGATGATGACGAGCGTAAAGTAAATCTTGCCCGCGTAATGGACGGATACTTCCATCAGGGAGCACACCACCTGAACGTAAACGTATTCGGTACAGATAAACTGATCGACGCTATGGAGCACCCGGAAAAACCGGAATATGCAAACTTTACAATCCGTGTATCAGGATATGCCGTTAAGTTTATCGACCTGACAAGAGAGCAGCAGTTAGACGTAATCGCAAGAACTTGCCACGAGTCTATGTAATAAATAGTAACAGTTCAGTCCGCGCCATTCGTAAAACTGCACTGTATGGCTGAACTGTTACAATAAATAAAGGTCTGCAGATTTCTTTAGAAAGAAAAATGTGACTATAAGATGAAGAAAGTCCGGTTCTTTTGCTTGAGATATGATCTTTGGCAGAAGAACCGGTTTCTTTATAAATCTTTATAAAATGAAAAGGAGACGCCGGAATGGAACAGGCAAACGAAATAAAAGGATACGTTCATTCACTTGAAAGTTTTGGATCAGTAGACGGACCGGGAGTACGATACGTGATCTTTTTGACAGGATGCGCTATGCGCTGTCAGTTCTGTCATAACCCGGATACATGGAATCTTAAGAAAGGAACGCTGTATACGGCAGATGAGCTTCTGAAAACAGCTCTGCGCTATCGCACTTACTGGGGAGATAAAGGCGGGATCACGGTAAGCGGAGGAGAGCCTCTTCTTCAGATTGACTTCTTGATTGAATTGTTCCGCAAAGCGAAGGAAGCCGGAGTCCATACAACGCTTGATACAAGTGGAAATCCGTTTACGAGAGAAGAACCGTTTTTCGGGAAAGTACAGGAACTGATGAAATATACAGATCTTGTGATGCTCGATATAAAACATATCGATGATGAGCAGCATAAGATATTAACAGGATGTACGAATGAAAATATTCTTGATTTCGCTAAATATTTGGATGAGATTAAAAAACCTGTCTGGATTCGTCATGTCCTTGTTCCGCAGAGGAGCGACGATGACGGAGCGCTTGGAAAACTCCGTGAATTCATTGACGGACTAAGTAATGTGGAAAAAGTCGAAGTCCTTCCGTATCATATGCTCGGAGCATATAAATGGAAAGAACTCGGATATGAGTATCCGTTGGAGGGGATTGATCCTCCGACAAAAGAGCGGATTGAAAATGCAAATAAAATACTGCGTACAGCGGAATGTAAGTAAAACGAAGTATCGGGATACAGAAGATGAATTTTGTATCCCGATACTTTTTGATACGCCTGAAAGAGTGGGCGTTTTATGTTGACTGTACTATTTGAGTGTGTGTGCCGCGAAAAAGAAACAGGAATGAAAACAGGCATACAATCGCTTCGGTGACAGGAACGGTAAGCCAGATCCCTGTCAATCCAAATAATGACGACAAAATCCATGCGGCAGGAATGATCAGTATAAAGCCTCTTAAAACAGAGATGACAAATGCAAGTTTTGGTTTGTCGCATGAACATAAAAATGCAGATGCTATAATGTTCACTCCGGCAAAAAATAAGTTGATAAAATAAATTCTCATGCCTCCGGAAGCGATAGTTGTCAACAGAGGATCATCCGCCTTGTTGAATGCTTCGGCGATAGGAACAGAAAAAAGACTGATCGTTATGTAGGAAACAAGCGAAAGGAGAAGGCTTGTGATCAGCGCATATTTTCGTATACTGTTTTGTACATGCTTTCCTTTTGCATCGGCATGTCTGCTGACGATAGGCTGTATGCCCTGCGCGATCCCTGTAAAAACAGAAGTGAGGACAAGGGCGATATTTGCAAGGATTCCGTAGGCGGCAACACCTGTATTTCCGTTCAACTTAAGGATCAGGAAATTGAATACGATAATAACGATTCCAGAGGAAAGCTCCAGTACAAGAGAGGAAACTCCCAGGAAACAAATATCAGCGGCGCGTTTTAATGACAGCCGTATTTTTGTAATATGAAACCGGTTGTTTTTCTTTATAAAATGGACAGACATGATGAGCATACTGATCACAGGAGCAGTTGCAGTCGCAGTGGCGGCTCCTGCCATTTCCATGCCAAGCGGATAGATAAAAATATAGTCCAGTACAATGTTGGCAAGACTTCCGATAAGCATTCCCGCCATAGAAAGTCTGGGAGCTCCGTCGTTTCTCACAAAACAAAGAAGAAGATTGTTTCCGAGAAAGAGCGGGGAGAAGAGAAGCAGTATGCGGATGTAGTCGGAGGCGTAACCGATCGTGTCGTGATCGGCGCCGAGTATGGCGGAAATCTCTTCTGAACAAAATGCTCCCGCAAAGGAGAAGAAAAGTGCGCAGAGAGCGGCCAAAAGCAGAGCATGTGTAAAAGCAGTGCGGTGTGTATCGCTGTCCGGGCGTGTCGATGAAAGCGAGTAGCGGGCGGCTCCGCCCATACCGATCATCAGACCGATCCCGTTCATAAGGTTGTATGCAGGGAGCGTCAGATTGAGCGCCGCGAGGGCGTCTGCGCCGATTCCCCTTGCAATGAAAAAAACGTCGGCCAGAATATAGCAGGAAAATCCGATCATGCCGAGGACGTTTGATGATACATATTTAAAAAAAGTATGGAAGATCGATTGTTCGTTTTGTCTTGCAGCGTTCATAAAAGTTCCTTCCGTAAAAAAGGCATCTGACGATGCATTTTCTCTGAAAATATTTCAAGAAAGAGTGCGAAGCCAAATGCGTTGAAATGTAAGCTTTCTATCAAAAGTCTATTTTGTATGGTCTTATTGTTTGCGACGCTATCGTACCATAGAACAAAGGGAAAATCAAATCTTTTTTAATTCCCCGATCAGGTGTATGATATAATAGATCGGCGCAAACGGAAATAGCGCCGGAAAATGAGCAAAACGGAAGCAGATGCGAAAGAAACAGATGCGATGAAAGCAGGCGCGAAAGAAACAGACAGAAGAATGACGGAAAGGGGTTTATAATATGAATAAGAAGGAAATATTAGAGATAAGAAAGCAGTTTACTCCGGCAAATTGTGCGATTACACGTATATGCGGGTGTTATGTAGATCATGAGAAAGAAAAGAAGATGGAATCAAAAGAAGCTTTTTTGTCATTGCCGGAAGAAGAGGCGTTTAAATATTTTGACATTTTTAAAAAGACGCTTTCCGGTACGGTCGGGAAAAATATATTGAATATGGAATTTCCGATCGATGCGGAGATGCCCGGGGGAACGCAGGAGTTTCTTTTGAAGCTTCGCAGCAGCAAGCTTCAGGATGATATGCTTTTGGAAGAGTTTTATGATAAAGTCATCGAGGCATACGACTGTGCCGAGAATTATTACATTATTTTGATCCATGCGATGTATGATGTTCCGGGAAAATCTTCCGACGGGATCGAAATGTTCGACGCGTCTGACGAAGTGTATGAATATTTGCTTATGAGTCTCTGCCCGGTGTCTTTGTCGAAAGCAGGATTGAGTTATAATGCGGAAAGCAACTGCATTCAGGATCGGATAAGAGACTGGATCGTAGATATGCCCGATAAAGGATTTTTGTTCCCTGCCTTTAATGACCGAAGCACGGATTTACATAGTATGCTATATTATACGAAGAAATCAGAAGATTTACAGCCCGGAATGATCGATCAGCTTTTCGGAACGAAGATGCCGATGTCTGCCGATACGCAGAAAGAAACGTTTAAAATGTTGATCGAAGACACGCTTGGTGAGGACGGAGATTATGAGACCGTCAGAAATATTCATGAAACGCTGAATCAGTTGATAGAAGAACATAAGGAAGAACCGGAACCGCTGGCGCTTGATCTGACAGATATGAAGAAAGTGTTTGAGCAAAGCGGTGTAGAGGCGGAAAAGATGGAAAGTTTCGACCGCAATTTCACGGAAAATGCAGGAGAAAAAACATCGCTTTTAGCATCTAATATTGCAGAGACGAGAAAGTTTCAGATTGAAACTCCGGACATCGTTATTAAGGTAAATCCGGAAAGAGCGGATCTCGTTGAGACGAGGATCATTGACGGACGCCGCTGTCTTGTGATACCGGTGGACGATCATATAGAAGTAAACGGAATCAATGTGCAGACGATCAAAATGAAAGAACGGGAAGAAAATCAGGAGACATATAATTAACCTACTAAATAAAATTAGTCAAAAAGTATGAAAAAAATGTGAAGTCAACATGTATATGTTGACTTTTTTGTGTTATATTACTAATATATTATTTAGTTATCTAACTAATAAATAAAAAGTAAGAGGGAGGCATAACATGTTTCAATGTGATATAAACGATGCTCCGGTGATCGGGATATTGGGAATTGTGTCGCACCGGGCGAAAGTTGCGGCAAAAGATATGTACAGTGTATTTGATCTAAACAGAAGTCAGGCAAGTATTTTACTTACGCTTCATCACTGTGAGTCTATGTCGCAGAAGGATCTGGCAAAGCAGTTGAATATTACCGCTCCGTCGATTACATCATCGATCCGTAAAATGGAACAGTTTGGATATATTGCAAGACAGACAGATCCTGCGGATCAGAGAGTTATGCGGTTGGCGCTTACAGAGAAAGGACGTTCGTGCATTCAATCTATAAAAGACGTGACGGATAAAATGGAGGAGATCCTGCTTAAAGGAATGAGCGTAGAAGAAAAAATATTGTTTCGCAGGCTTTTAGTTCATGTAAACAATAATATTGATCAATATGAAAGGAAAGAAAAGATATGAAAAACTTATTTAAGTATGCGTCCGAGCACTGGAAAGCGCTTCTTGCGATCGTGGCCATTTTGATCGTGCAGGCGTATTGTGATCTGTCTTTGCCTGCATATACTTCGGACATCGTCAATGTGGGAATCCAACAAGGCGGAGTTGAAGATCATATACCGGATGCGATTTCCGCGGAAGATATGGAGACACTTTTGCTTTTTACTTCTGAAAAAGACGGAAAAACTGTTTTGTCGGCATATGAAAAGGATGACAAAACATATGAAGAACAGGCTTATGTCTTAAAAGATACTGTAAAAGAAGATACGGATAGGACGGAAAAATTAAGCGGTATTCTGGCAGCGCCTATGATGATGGCGGCAGGATTTGAATCAGGAAGCGATATGACCGCAGATATCGAAGAACAGTTGAAAGCACAGCTTCCTCCGGAAATGATATCGGAAGATATGACGGTTTTGGATATTTTGAAAATGATGCCGCAGGAGCAGAAACAGGCATTTGTATCGGAGATAGAAAAAAAGACGGAAGAACTTCCTGATACGATCACAGAGCAGGCTGCCGTAAATTATGTAAAAGAAGCTTATGCAGATCTCGGTATCGATATGGATGAATTGCAGTTTCGCTATCTGTTTTCAACAGGAGCAAAAATGATCGGTCTTGCATTTCTCGGAATGGCGGCAAGCGTTCTTGTCGGATTTCTTGCATCCCGCGTCGGAGCGGCGGCAGGACGCGATCTAAGAGGAAGAGTGTTTAAGAAAGTCGTAGGATATTCAAGCAATGAGTTCGATCATTTTTCCACGGCGTCTTTGATCACGAGAAGTACAAACGATATCCAACAAGTACAGTTTATTATCGTGATGCTGCTTAGAATTGTACTTTATGCGCCGATTCTTGCGATCGGAGGCATTGTGCAGGTATTTCAGACAAATGTTTCAATGTCCTGGATCATCGGTCTGGCAGTTGTTTTGATCGCTTTAGTCGTTTTGGTTTTGTTTGCGGTTGCAATGCCGAAATTTAAGAGCCTGCAGAAATTAGTTGATAAAGTGAACCTTGTTATGAGAGAAATATTGACCGGACTTCCTGTGATCAGGGCGTTTAGTACAGAGAAGCATGAGGAAAAGCGGTTTGACAAAGCAAATATGGATCTGATGAAAACAAATCTGTTCGTAAATCGCGCGATGACGTTTATGATGCCGATCATGATGCTTATTATGAACGGGATCTCGGTTTTGATCATGTGGTCCGGTGCAAAAGGAATCAACGACGGACAGATGCAGGTCGGAGATATGATGGCGTTTATCCAGTATACGATGCAGATTATTATGGGATTCCTTATGATATGCATGTTGTCGGTTATGCTTCCAAGAGCGGCTGTTGCGGCAGATCGTGTGGATGAGGTTCTGTCCAGCAGGACGGTGATCCATGATCCGAAAACACCGAAAAAATTTGAAGAAAAACAAAAAGGTGTGCTCACATTCGACCATGTTTCTTTCAAATATCCGGGTGCGGATGAAAATGTTCTTGAAGATATTACATTTACGGCAAAACCGGGAGAAACGACAGCGATTATCGGAAGTACCGGAAGCGGAAAATCAACGCTTGTCAATCTGATCCCCCGTTTTTATGATGTGACGGACGGAAGTATCCGTTTGGATGGAACAGATATTCGTGAAGTGACACAGCATGATTTGAGAGATAAACTTGGGTATGTTCCTCAGAAAGGACTGTTGTTCTCAGGTGATATCGCATCGAATATTATGTTCGGGAATCCGGAAGGCGGCGGGCAGGAGATGAAAGAAGCTGCGCAGATAGCGCAGGCAACAGAGTTTATCGAAGCAAAGCCGAACAAATATGAAAGTCCTATTTCGCAGGGCGGATCGAATGTGTCCGGAGGCCAGAAACAGAGACTTTCAATCGCAAGGGCGATCGCAAAACGACCGGAAGTGTTTATTTTTGACGACAGTTTTTCGGCGCTTGACTTCAAGACAGACGTTGCTCTACGGAAAGCTTTGAAAAAGCGGACGAAAGAAAGTACGGTGCTGATCGTGGCACAGCGAATCAGTACGATTTTAAATGCAGAACAGATCATTGTACTTGATGATGGAAAGATTGCAGGAATCGGTACACATAAAGAGCTTCTTAGAAACTGTGAAGTTTACAAACAGATTGCGGCATCCCAGTTGTCTGAAAAAGAACTTCAAGATGGAATGCAAAGTGAAGACAGAAAAACGGAAGATATAAAAAGTGAAACGATAAAAACAGAAGAAAGAAAAGAAGCAATCAGTGCAAAAACAGCGGAACAGGAGGTGAGAAGCGATGTCTAGGCACGGAATGAAAGGTCCTCATGGAGGAATGCGAGGAGGAGCAAAAGCAAAGGATTTTAAAGGCTCGCTTAAAAAACTTGTAAAATATATGAGCGTATATAAAGTGCAGATGCTTTTTGTCGCTGTTTTCGCAGTATGCGGAACGGTATTTAACATTGTCGGACCGAAAATATTAGGTAAGGCTACAACAGAGATTTTTAACGGGCTTGTCAGTAAAGTATCGGGCGGATCGGGAATGGATTTCGGAAAAATCGGACAGATCCTTCTTATTACTCTCGGTCTGTATGTAGTCAGCGCGCTTTGTTCCTTTATTCAGGGAATGATTATGACCGGAATCTCACAGAAAACGACGTACCGATTGAGAAAAGATATTACGGAAAAGGTCAATCGGATGCCGATGGATTATTTTGATACGAAGCCTGTCGGAGAGGTGCTCTCCCGTGTGACAAATGATGTAGATACTCTCGGACAGAGTTTGAACCAAAGCGCGACGCAGCTTATTACTTCTGTGACGACTCTGATAGGAGTTCTCGTTATGATGCTTTCGATCAGTCCGCTTATGACGGTTGTGGCGCTGTTGATCCTGCCGATTTCCGTTGGCCTGATCTCATTCGTTATGAAACATTCGCAGAAATATTTCAGCGGACAGCAGGAATATCTCGGAAATGTAAACGGTCAGGTCGAGGAAGTGTACAGCGGACACAACGTGATCAAGGCATTTAACAAAGAAGACGATGTGATCCGTGAATTTGACCGGACAAATGATAAATTGTATGAATCTGCATGGAAATCACAGTTTTTCTCAGGAATGATGATGCCGATCATGCAGTTTGTAGGGAACTTAGGTTATGTAGGAGTAGCGATACTCGGAGGTTTTCTGGCGATTAAAAAGACAATAGAAGTCGGAGATATCCAGTCATTTATTCAGTATGTGAGAAACTTTACACAGCCGATCCAACAAGTTGCTCAGGTGACAAACATGCTTCAGCTTGCGGCGGCATCATCGGAGCGGGTGTTTGAATTCCTCGAAGAAAAGGAAGAAGATCAGACGGTTGAACACCCTGTTTCGGTAGAAGGACTTCACGGAAATGTACAGTTTGAAAATGTTCATTTCGGATACAATCCGGAAAAGATCATCATTAACGATTTCTCTGCAAATGTAAAAGAAGGTCAGAAAATCGCAATCGTCGGTCCTACAGGAGCCGGAAAAACAACGATGATCAAACTGCTCATGCGCTTTTATGATGTAAACAGCGGTTCGATCAAGATCGACGGCCATGACGTAAGAGACTTCAACAGAAGCGAACTAAGAGAAATGTTCGGAATGGTACTTCAAGATACATGGCTCTTCCACGGAACGATCATGGATAACATCCGTTACGGAAAACTCGACGCAACAGAGGAAGAAGTTATACAGGCAGCAAAAGCAGCACATGTTCACCGTTTCGTCCAGACACTTCCGGGAGGCTATCAGATGGAAATCAATGAAGAAGCAACAAACATCTCACAAGGACAAAAACAGCTTCTTACGATCGCAAGAGCAATACTTGCAGATCCGAAGATCCTCATTCTTGACGAAGCGACAAGTTCCGTCGATACAAGAACAGAAGTAAGAATCCAAAAAGCAATGGATAATTTGATGAAAGGCAGAACAAGTTTCGTTATCGCCCATAGATTATCGACAATCCGAGACGCAGATCTCATTCTCGTTATGAAAGACGGCGATATCATCGAACAAGGAACACACACACAACTCCTCGCCCAAAACGGCTTCTACGCCGAACTATACAATTCACAGTTTGAATCAACAGATCAGACCTGCGCATAAAAAACGAGGACTCCGCAGCGTAAGCTTGCTTACAAGGTGCGAGTCTCTTTTTAAGCATAGGCGGACGCCGTCACGTGAGATGAAGAGCGAAGCGATGAAAGTCGAACTGGGGTCTGAGTCGACGGAGAGAAAACATAACCTGCGACGATAAAAACGAAAGTTCGTCTAGCTGAGC
>ENA-OQKD01000042-OQKD01000042.1-human-gut-metagenome-genome-assembly--contig:-NODE-42-length-32971-cov-3.171142_pt1 | contig 32971 bp, 33 predicted proteins | sample MGYA00242775_ERZ504792 | MGnify/ENA primary metagenome ERZ504792 (study PRJEB26092, sample SAMD00036401) | human gut metagenome | host: Homo sapiens | study: EMG produced TPA metagenomics assembly of...
ATTAAAGGTGAATTTACTCAGAACAGATTCAAGAATGATCTGAAACATACAGCAGGTGTTCTTTCCATGGCAAGAGCTATGCATCCAAACTCAGCAGGAAGCCAGTTCTTTATCATGCACAAGGATGCACCGCATCTTGACGGTGCTTATGCAGCATTCGGTAAGATCACTGAGGGTATGGATGTTGTAAACCGTATCGCAGAAGAGGATACCGATTACAGCGATCGTCCGCTTGATGAACAGAAGATTAAATCTATGACAGTAGAAACTTTCGGAGTTGATTATCCGGAACCGGAAAAATGCTGATCAATCCGGACAATTGATATGTAATACTTATGCCCCATACCGCTTTAATATATATCCATAATTCCGGGTACATATTAAAGCGGCATGGGGCATATTTTATATTCTTCGTATTCACAATATAAGAACTATATTCTGCTGCCCCGGTTGAATTATCATTGCAAAATACCAGTTTCAGGGCAGGAAATAAGAGTCAATCGGATATTCGCAATTGAGCAGGGAACTTGCTTGATTTGGTTAAATCATCAGTCCGCGAATACTCTCACTTCACCATCGATCACTGCATAGTAAAGATCTTTCTCTTTCTTCATCTTTGCTTTTCCATTCGTCCCCTCTGTGATTGCTTTCTCCACAGATGCAATCTGATCTGACGGAACCAGCAGATGTAGTACTACTCTGTCTGTATATTCAGAATCCAGGATCGGAAGCTTCTTCTCTCCGGCTATATACTGGATCCTGCCGATTCCTGTGTAATCAGTAATTACTTCCATAGAAATTCCATAAGTTTTCTCTATTACTGTGCTGGCAGCCAGCCCCTCCTGAATGCTCTTGGAATATGCTCTTACAAGCCCACCGGTTCCAAGCAGTACACCGCCAAAATACCGTGTAACTACTGCTGCTACATTATAAATATCTTCTCCAAGAATTACATCAAGCATAGGTCTTCCGGCTGTTCCCGACGGTTCACCGTCATCGCTGCATCTGGTATACTCCCTGTTCTTTCCCACAGAATATACATAACAGTTATGTCTGGCATCCCAGTATTTCTTCTTCATTTCTTCTATAAAGGCCAGGGCTTCCTCTTCTGTCTCTACAGGACGTACTGTGGCAATAAATCTGGACTTCTTTTCCACAATTTCGCCTTCTCCCCCTGTATAGACTGTCTTATATTTCTCAAGCATATATCATACTCCCTTTTATATTCTCTCATTGCCTCAGTGTACCATGAATTACAAAAATACGCCAGCACAGTGTATACTTATCCTGTAAAAAATCACACTAGCTATTAAAAAGCGCCAAAAGCAATTGTGAATTTTTATTTTTCTGCTTTATTTACTTATTCTTATTTGATATAATAGAACGGATTATAAAGGAGGAAAATCATGAATTACGGTAAAAAATCAGTCTCAAAAAAGCGAAATTCTCTGATTTCCCGTACAGCCATGATGGGAAAACGTGCACACGTTTCGTTTATCAGAGTCCTGTTCATATCTCTGATCGCACTCTGTGTGATTGTAGGCTGTTTGGGCATCGGGGCCTTTCGGGGAATTATAGACAATGCCCCTGATGTGGAAGACGTGGATATTTCGCCTCTGGGATATGCAACCTTTTTGTATGACGGAGACGGAAACCAGCTGCGTAAGCTGACTGCGCCAAGCTCCAACCGACTGCCTGTTTCCATCGAACAGATTCCGGTGGATCTGCAGCATGCGGTAGTTGCTATTGAGGATGAACGTTTTTACGAGCACAACGGAATCGACGTAAGAGGTATCCTCCGTGCTTTCGTAAAAAACTATCACTTCCGGAGGTCTCTCCGAGGGTGCCAGTACCATTACCCAGCAGCTTCTGAAAAACTAATGTATTTACCAACTGGACCAAGGAATCCACCTGGCTGGAACGGTTCACACGTAAATTCCAGGAGCAGTATCTGGCAATTCAGATTGAAAAGAAGATCAATGACAAAAACGTGATCCTTGAAAATTATCTGAATACCATCAACCTGGGAGCAGGCGCCTACGGCGTTCAGGCAGCGGCAAGGCAGTATTTTAATAAAGATGTGTGGGATCTGAACCTTTCTGAATGTGCCACACTTGCAGGCATCACTCAGAATCCGACTCAGTTCAACCCCATTGAGCATCCGGAGGCAAATGCCAAAAGACGTAAAGAAAGTCCTGGATCATATGCTGGATCAGCAGTATATTACCCAGGAGCAGTATGACCAGGTGATCAATGATGATATCTATACACAGATCCAGGCTGCACAGGCTCAGAACTCTGAATCAGCCGACACGATCTACAGCTATTTTGAAGACGAGCTTATTGACCAGGTGATCAATGATCTTATGAACATCAAGGGTTATACACGAACTCAGGCCCAGAACCTTGTTTACAGCGGCGGTCTTAAGATTTATACCACTCAGGATCAGCATATCCAGTCAATTCTTGATGAGGAATATGCCAACCCGGAAACTATCCGGAAAATGTTCAGTATGCTCTTGATTATGCTCTGACCGTAACCAATCCTCAGGGCGAGGAAGTCAATTACAGTAAGGAAATGCTTTCTCTGTATTTCCAGAATGAAGATCCGGAATTTGACCTTCTGTTTGATTCTCAGGAAGAAGCACAGAGCTATGTTGATCGATACAAACAGTCTGTTCTTGCAGACGGAAGCAAAGTTGTTGCAGAACGTGTAAACTTTGCTCCTCAGCCTCAGTCATCCATGAGTGTGATTGACCAGCATACCGGCTATGTAAAAGCAATCGTGGGCGGACGCGGCAAAAAAACCGCCAGTCTTACTCTGAACCGTGCGACAGATACCACCAGACAGCCCGGTTCCACATTCAAAGTTGTTTCTACCTATGCTCCTGCTCTCAACGAAAAGGGCATGACACTGGCCACAACATTTGAGGACGAACCATATAACTACCCGGATGGTTCTCCTGTAGAAAACGCTTCCAGAACTTACGGAGGAACAACCACGATCCGAAAAGCTATCCAGAACTCTGTAAACGTAGTCGCAGTGAAATGTCTGGAGGAGGTTACTCCTGAGCTTGGTCTTCAGTATCTGGACAACTTTGGCTTCACAACTCTTGCCCATGGGACAGAGGCAGACACAGATGCCAACGGAACTGTATGGACAGACGCCAATCTTCCTCTTGCACTTGGCGGTCTGACTCACGGTGTAACAAACGTGGAGCTTTGCGCAGCCTATGCTGCCATAGCCAACCAGGGTAATTACATTGAACCTCTTTACTACACAAAGATCCTTGATCACAGCGGCAATGTTCTGATCGAAAAAACTTCTGCTGAACGTTCTGTAATTAAGGAGAGCACTGCATGGCTTCTCACAAGCGCCATGGAGGACGTTGTAAAGAACGGTACGGGAACTGCCTGCCAGCTGGACAATATGACAGTAGCAGGAAAGACAGGTACCACAGATGATTACAATGACCTGTGGTTTGTAGGTTACACTCCATATTACACCTGCGCAGTATGGTCCGGATTTGACAACAACGAAAAGCTCCCTGATGATTATTCCCGTGACTTTCACAAAGATATGTGGCGCAAGGTCATGACACGAATCCATGAGGGACTTGATGACAAAGATTTTGAAATGCCGTCTACTGTAGAAAAAATAAGTGTATGTGCTGATACAGGACTGCTTCCAAGATCCGGCTGTTCCGTGATCACAGAATTCTTTGATGTAGGTGATGTTCCTACCGATTACTGTGAAGAACACTTCTATGAACCGGTGATTCCTGAATACACCTATGAGGAAACGATCATTCCTGAACCGTCTCTCACCCCGGAAAATCCGGATGGAAACGGTGATCAGGGTGACGGAAACTCCGATAACGGCGGTGATACCGGCGGCGGCGACACCGATGGCGGTGATAACGGCGGTGGTGATAACGGCGGCGGCGATAACGGCGGTGGTGATAACGGCGGCGGCGATAACGGCGGTGGTGATACTGGCGGCGGCGACACCGATGGCGGTGATAACGGCGGCGGCGATACTGGCGGCGGCGACACCGATGGCGGCGATAACGGCGGCGGTGAGATCACAGAATAATCAACAAAATAAACAGGTTGCTTCAATGAAGCAGCCTGTTTTTCTATACTGGCAAATAAGTATAAAATACTCTGATTACAATTCTATCTTTTTACAGTACCATCTTTGCAGCTCCGTAAATGCCGGCGTCATTTCCAAGACTGGCAATTACAATAGGAGTATCCTTACAAAGGGAGAATGCGTATTTTTTGTAATGTTTTTCAATCAGGTCGATCAGCGGCTGTCCGGCTTTTGATACGCCTCCGCCGATAACAATGGCATCCGGATCTACTACTGCCGCAAAAATGCCAAGAGCTCCCCCAAGCTTTTCGCCTACTTCATCCATAACACGGACAGCAAGAGCATCCCCTGACTTAAAGGCATCCAGTACGTCCTTCGCCTCAATGCTCTCTGTATTTCTGAGCACACTGTCCTCACTGCTTTCTGCCAGAGCCTTTTTGGCCAGGCGGACAATTCCTGTTGCAGAAGCATACTGCTCCAGACATCCACTGTTTCCGCAGTTGCAGGCTGCTGTCTCCTCATGACAGATATTTGCATGGCCGATCTCTCCGCCTGCTCCATGAGCTCCCGCCACGATTTTTCCGTCTGAAATGATACCGCCGCCTACTCCGGTTCCCAGAGTAACCATGATCACATTCTGAGATCCTGCCGCAGCGCCCTTCCATGCCTCTCCAAGAGCCGCAACATTAGCGTCGTTTCCTGCCTTTGCAGTCAGCCCAGTAAGCTCACTGAGTTCCTTTGCAACCGGCTTGAAGCCCCAGTAAAGGTTTACTGCGCATGCAGCCTCTCCCTGAGCGTTGATAGATCCCGGAATACCGACTCCCACACCGGCTACCTCAGCCTTGTCAATTCCTTTTTCACTGATCTTGTTCTGAATGGTTTCTGCCACATCCGGAAGGATATACTCACCTTTATTTTCTTTTCTTGTGGGAATCTCCCATTTTTCTACCAGAGTTCCATCTGTCTGAAACAGACCGCATTTTACAGTTGTTCCCCCTACGTCAATACCGAAACAATACATGTTGTTTCCCCTTTCCTGCATTTTTATTATTTATCGCGCTTTCTGGCAATATTGGCCTGAACGCGCTTATACAGCTCTTCAGCTGCATTATAACCCATTTTTTTCTGTCTGTGGTTGACTGCCGCTGTCTCTACGATCACAGCAAGATTACGTCCCGGACGGATAGGCAGAGAATGGCATACGATCTTGTTGCCAAGGTATTCAATATACTCCTCTGTAAGTCCCAGACGGTCGTATTCCTTGTCGCGGTCCCACTCCTCAAGCTTGATCACCAGATCCACAGACTGAGTATCTTTAACGCTTTCCACACCAAACAGCGTTTTTACATCAATGATGCCGATACCCCGAAGCTCTATAAAATGCCTTGTAATATCCGGTGCGGAACCAACCAGAGTGACGTCGCTGACCTTACGAAGCTCCACCACATCATCACTGACAAGACGGTGGCCTCGTTTGATCAGCTCCAGAGCAGCCTCGCTTTTCCCGATTCCGCTCTCTCCTGTGATCAGGATTCCCTCGCCAAAAACATCTACCAGCACACCATGAATAGAAATACAGGGCGCAAGCTGTACGCCCAGCCAGCGGATGATCTCTGCCATAAGGCTGGAAGTTGTTCTTTCTGTAACAAAAGTAGGAACATTATACTTAACTGCAAGATCCAGCATATCCTGCGACGGTTTTGTCATGGTACTGAAAATAACACACGGTATTTTGCTGGAAATAAACCGTTCATATTTCATCAGGCGCTTGTCATCCGGAAGCTGCATCAGATACGTATATTCCACATAGCCGATGATCTGCACACGTTCATTGGCAAAATGCTCCAGATACCCCGTAAGCTGCAGCGCAGGACGGTTGATTTCTGCAGTCATGATTCTTTTGTCAGAAAGATCAATTTCAGGAGTAAGATTTGTAAGATTCTGCTCCTGTACCATCTTGGTCATCAATACACCCTTCATATGAGTTCTCCTTTTCTTTATTTATGCTCAGATCAATGATTCTGCTGAGTTTTCTCTGTTTTTACCGGTAAATGAAAAAAATCATATACCTGTTTTGCACTTGCGGCATTCATGGATTCGGTTTCTGCCAGTTCTTCCACAGATGCCTCCCGGATTCCTTCAATTCCCCGGAACCGCCTCATCAGGGCCTTTCTCCTTCGCTCTCCGATTCCCGGAATATCATCCAGAACCGAATGAACCTGTTCCCTGCTGCGAAGGGATCTGTGATATTCAATGGCAAAACGATGAGCCTCATCCTGGATCCTGGTGATCAGCCGGAAGCCCTCGCTGTTTGTTTCTATTGGAATTTCATTATTGTTAAAATAAAGTCCTCTTGTTCTGTGGTGGTCATCCTTTACCATTCCGCATACCGGAATCCGGATTCCCAGCTTTTCCAGAACTCCCAGGGCAATATTTACCTGCCCTCTTCCTCCATCCATCAGAAGCAGATCAGGCATTCGTGCAAAACTGTCGAATTCTCCGCTGGTTTCATGGGTAAACCGTCTGGTCAGGACCTCCTCCATGCTTGCATAATCATTTGGTCCCTGAACAGATTTGATACGAAATTTACGATAATCGCTTTTTTTCGGTCTTCCCTTTTCGTAGACCACCATGGAGCCTACGGACTCAAAACCGCTGATATTGGAAATATCAAAGGCTTCCATGCGGACAATTCCTTTCAGCCCCAGCCATTCCTCCACTTCATGGACAGCCCCGATTGTCCTGCCCTCTTCCCTTTTAATGCGCTCACGGTCCTTATCAAGAACCATGCGGGCATTCTCGCGGGCAAGCTCCACCAGCTTTTCCTTTGTGCCTTTTTTGGGAACAAGAATATGAACCCTCTGTTTTCGTCTGGAGCTGAGCCACTCCTCGATCACTTCCCGGTCTTCCACTTCTGTCTGAAGCATGATCTCTTTTGGAATAAAAGGCGTTCCCGCATAAAACTGTTTCAGGAAGCTGGAAAGCACCTGCGATTTTGTATCGCCCCGCGCCACTCGAAGATAAAAATGATCTCGTCCGATCAGTCTGCCGCTTCGCATAAAGATACCTGAACAACTGCATCCTGTTCCCGGAGATCCAGGCTTTCATCCATGGCAACTGCAATGATATCCCTGTCTTCCTCTCCATAGGCTGTAATTTTCTGGCGTTCTCCGATCTTACGGATACTCTGTATCAGATCCCGGCACTCTGCCGCATCTTCAAATCTCATTTCTCTGACGCCTCTTGCATTTTTTCAGTAAGGGCATCTATGGTTTCCTGAAAATCTCCGTTGAGGAATTTCAGTACCTTCTGGATATTTTCTCTGTACGCTTCCTGAGACACTTTTCCCGTACAGGGACCTGTACACTGCTTCATATGGTAATACAGACAGGGTCTGTCCTTTCCGCAGTCTCTTGGAAGCGTTCTGCTGCAGGATCTGACCTGGTACAGCTTCCGCACCAGCTCGATCACATCTTTTACAGCCCCTGCGCTTGTATAGGGGCCAAAATACCGGTTTTTATCTTTTTTCATCCTGCGGGCAAACAGCACCCGGGGGTAGGCCTCCTGGATCGTTACCTTGATAAAGGGATAGCTTTTATCATCCTTCAGCATGGTATTGTACTTTGGCCTGTGCTCCTTGATCAGGTTGCTTTCCAGTACAAGAGCCTCCAGCTCAGAGTCTGTGATGATATATTCAAATCTTGCAATATGGGTGACCATCTGCTCAATTTTTGCGCCTTTGTTCCTGCTGCTCTGGAAATACTGGCGCACTCTGTTTTTGAGGCTGACGGCCTTGCCCACATAAATAATCTCATCCCGCTCATCATGCATCAGGTATACGCCCGGTTTGGCGGGAAGCTTTTTTAATTCTTCCTCAATCTGAAACATTCTCAGACTCCTGCTGCTTCTGATCGTCTTCGGGAACCGGACTGTCTTCTTTTTTCTGCTCTCCCTGAGCCCCTTCCTCTGCCGGTTCAGTTTCCATACGGACGGATTCCTGATTTTTATTTGCCGGTTCCGCCTCAGAACTTACAGTTTCTTTCTCCCCGGAAAGCTCATCGGCTGAAACAGTGGTTTCCGCCGAATGTGACTGAGAAATTTCCGCTTCCTGATTTTCAGCTTTGTCCTCAAGTTCTTTTACATCCTCAGGAAATACCAGTTCATCCAGGTTTTCCGGAATCTCCATTCCTCTTTCCACTGCCCGGAAGATCTTCATAAATTCTTTTCCGGTAATAGTTTCCTTACGGATCAGATATTCTGCAATTTTGTCAAGAGCTGTTCTGTGCCCTCTGAGAAGACGCTTGGACTCTTCATAGGAATCATGAAGAAGCTTCATAACCTCATGGTCGATCTCTGTTGCTGTATCATCTCCGCAGTTCAGCACTGCCCTTCCGGAAAGATACTGATTTTCCTGTGACGCAAGTCCCATAAGCCCAAACTTCTGTGACATACCGTACTGAGTGATCATGGCTCTTGCCACCTTGGTGGCCTGCTCGATATCATTGGCGGCTCCTGTTGTTACCGTATCAAACACGATCTCCTCGGCAGCCCGACCTCCAAGATATCCAACCAGCATCGCTTCCAGTTCTTTTTGCGTATTGAGGAATTTTCTTCCTCCGGAACATGCATAACGTAACCCAGCGCTCCCATGGTACGGGGTACGATCGTAATCTTCTGTACAGGCTCTGCGTCCTTCTGAAGAGCACTTACAAGGGCATGGCCCACTTCATGATACGATACGATTTTCCGCTCCTGAGGGCTGAGAATACGGTCTTTTTTCTCCTTGCCTACCAGGACCACTTCCACTGATTCCAGAAGATCCTTCTGAGAAACTGCCTTGCGTCCGTTTTTCACTGCAAGGATCGCCGCTTCATTGATCATATTCGCAAGGTCAGAGCCTACTGCCCCAGAGGTTGCCAGAGCAATGGCATCCAGATCTACGGTTTCATCAAGAAGAACATCCTTGGCATGAACCTTGAGGATTTCCACACGGCCTTTCAGATCCGGTCGGTCTACGATAACTCTCCGGTCAAAACGTCCCGGTCTGAGAAGCGCCGGATCAAGGACTTCCGGACGGTTGGTTGCTGCAAGGATCAGAAGTCCCTTGGATGTGTCAAAGCCGTCCATTTCCGCAAGAAGCTGATTCAGAGTCTGCTCTCTCTCGTCATTGCCGCCTCCATAATGAGAATCACGGCTTTTTCCGATTGCATCGATCTCATCAATAAATACAATACAGGGGGCATTTTTCTTTGCCTCCTCAAAAAGATCGCGGACACGGGAGGCGCCCACGCCTACAAACATTTCCACAAATTCCGAACCGGAAAGAGAAAAGAACGGTACCTTTGCCTCTCCTGCCACTGCCTTTGCAAGCAGGGTCTTTCCTGTTCCCGGAGGTCCCACAAGCAGAGCGCCCTTGGGAAGCTTGGCTCCCACAGCCGTATATTTGCCCGGATTATGCAGAAAATCCACAACCTCCTGAAGAGACTCCTTTGCCTCGTCCTGGCCGGCCACATTTTTAAAGGTGATACCTGTTTCCTTTTGAACATAAGCCTTGGCGCGGCTTTTTCCCACGCCCATAATGCCTCCGTTTCCCCTGTTCATACGTCTCATAAAGAACATCAGCATACCGAACATCACAACTGTCGGAAGAACAATACTGAGCAGCATGGAAAGGGCCTCCATCAGAGCATCCGGCTGTTCGTATTTGAATATGATATCCTTTCCTTCCAGACGTTTGGTAAGAGCATCGATATTCTCCATCTGATTAACACGGTAGGTCATTTTTTTATAAGCGGAACCCTGAAGTTTCGGCTCCACTGTCAGAATACCAGACTGAAGAGTTACCTCCTTGATCTGGTCCTTGTCTACCATTTCAATAAATTTGTCATAGGTGATCTCACCAGTGCCTCCATTTCTTATTTCTGTAATAAAACTAAGACATACCAGTGTCACCAGAAGACAGATCAGAAACGCCAGAATCGTCTGGCGGTTTTTATCGGTCCCTGATTCCCGGGACCATTCCGGTCCGGTCTGTTTCCATCCGGACGATTGTCTTTATTTTCGTTCATTTTATTCCTCCTCTACTGTCTTCTTTATTATAAAGAGATTTCTTTGATAAATCAACAAAATTAGCCTTATAAAAAAGGTTTTGCATCCGCCAGTTGTTCGTAGTATACTATCTGCATGAGTTCGGCAGAGGATCCTGTATTACTGTCACGGTAAACAGAAAAACACAACTGTCCACAGATTATTATCCCACCGGATGATCTGAAATACAGTTTTGCAAGATTACCGGGAACAAAGTGAACAGTAACAAAATTCTCTCTGCCTATAACGTAAATCGGGAAAGGAATAAACATATGAAGACAGGATTTGATAACGAAAAATATCTGACCATGCAGTCAGAACATATCCGTGAAAGAATCAGCAAGTTTGATAACAAGCTTTATCTGGAATTCGGCGGCAAGTCTTTTTTGATGATTATCATGCTTCCAGAGTTCTCCCTGGTTTTGAACCGGACAGCAAGCTCCGTATGCTGATGCAGCTCAGCGACCAGGCAGAGATCGTGATCGTGATCAGCGCAGCTGATATTGATAAAAACCAAAGTCCGTGGGGATCTGGGAATCACCTATGACGAGGATGTCCTCCGTCTGATCGAGGTTTTTACAGAAAGAGGTCTTTATGTGGGAAGTGTCTGCATCACCCGCTATGCAGGACAGGAAAGCGCAGATCTTTTCAAAAACAGACTGGAAAAGCTTGGCATCCGTGTATTTGTTCATTACAACATCCCCGGCTATCCAAGCAATACTTCTGTGATCGTCAGCGATGAAGGATACGGCAAAAACCAGTACATTGAAACTACCAGACCTCTTGTTGTGGTAACTGCTCCCGGACCTGGAAGCGGAAAAATGGCAGTGTGTCTTTCCCAGCTCTATCATGAACATAAGCGCGGGATCTGTGCCGGCTATGCCAAATTTGAGACTTTCCCCATCTGGAACATTCCTCTGAAGCATCCGGTCAATCTGGCATATGAGGCAGCCACTGCTGATCTGAACGATGTAAATATGATCGATCCTTTCCATCTGGAGGCTTATGGAGAAACAACCGTCAACTACAACCGTGACGTAGAGATTTTCCCTGTACTCCAGGCAATGTTTGAAAAAATCATGGGTGAATGCCCTTATAAATCACCTACTGATATGGGCGTAAACATGGCAGGAAACTGCATTGTGGATGATGAGATCTGCAAAGAGGCCTCACGCCAGGAAATCATCCGCCGCTACTATAAAAGCTGCGACGCTCTTGTATCCGGCACAGGAAAAGAAGATGAGGTATGCAAGATCGAGCTTCTTCTGAAACAGGCTCATGCCTCCATTGAAGATCGTAAGGTTGTTCCTGCCGCACTTTCCATGGAAAAGAAAACAGCAGCTCCCGCTGCTGCTCTGGAACTTCCGGACGGAAAGATTATTTACGGAAAAACCTCTGATCTTCTCGGAGCCTCCTCAGCGCTTCTTTTAAATGCTTTAAAAGAGCTTGCAGGAATCGACCATGAGCATCACGTGATCTCTCCTGATGCCATCCGCCCGATCCAGGAGCTGAAGATCAAATATCTCGGCAGCAAAAATCCACGCCTGCACACAGACGAAACTCTGATCGCGCTTTCAGTCAGCGCTGCAAGCAATCCGGAGGCAGGACTTGCCTTGGAACAGCTTCCCCGGTTAAAAGGTTGCCAGGCCCATACATCTGTTATGCTGTCTTCCGTAGATATCTGGGAATTCCGCAAACTGGGCATTGAACTTACCTGCGAGCCGAAATTTGAAAAAAGAAATCCGATGATGACGATAATAAATGTCTGTGAGGGAAAGGATTTTGTTTCTTGTTGCCCACAGACGATGCAGAGAAGAAAGGGCAGAGCATGTGCTGCGCTGCGTTTCCTGGTAAGCCTCGCAAGGCACTATGATTCTGCCTTTCTCTCTGCATCTGAAAGTGGATAACAGCCAAACAGAAATCCTCCCCACAGCACTTGGCCTCCGGCCGGGCGATTAGCGCACTGCGCCCTGAAGCAGCCTGCCCGACAGCCAACAACTGCGGGAATATAAATTTACCATCTGGAAAATACAAGGCAGGGGCAGATGAATCTGTATAAGAAGCCTTGAGAGACTTGGCAAAAGTTCTTGCCTTCTGCGACTCCGCTTTGCTTTCCCGGATGCTGCTGTCTGAGTCGCAGACGAGTTCAGCATACGGGGAAGTGTTTTTTGCAGAGAAGCAGAAGCATAGAACTTTCCAAGTCTCGAACCAGCTTCTGTGACAGATTCACCTGCCCCTGCATGTCATTTACAGAGGAAATTATATCCCACTCCCCCCTCCCACAAACATAATTTTAAGTTTAAAAGAAGTCCCCAAGATCTTTCAGGATCTCAGGGGACTTCTTTTTAGTATTTCATGTATCATGACTGATGATCAGTCTTCATATCCGTTTGGATTCTTGCTCTGCCAGTTCCAGGAATCCGCACACATATCCTTAATATCATATTCTGCTTTCCAGCCAAGCTCTCTCTCTGCCTTGGAAGCGTCAGAATAACAGGTAGCAATATCGCCTGCACGGCGTGGCTTGATCACATACGGAATCTTCACACCATTGGCTTCCTCAAAGTTCTTTACAATATCAAGAACGCTGTAGCCTTTTCCTGTTCCCAGATTGTAAATACTTAAACCGGATTTATCCTCAATCTTTTTAAGAGCCTTCACATGGCCTTTTGCAAGGTCAACCACATGAATATAATCTCTCACGCCTGTTCCGTCCGGAGTATCATAGTCGTTGCCGAATACGCCCAGCTCTTTCAGCTTGCCAACAGCAACCTGAGTGATATACGGCATCAGGTTATTTGGAATACCATTTGGATTTTCTCCAATGGTTCCGCTCTTATGAGCTCCGATCGGGTTAAAGTAACGAAGAAGAACTACATTCCATTCCGGATCTGCTTTCTGAATATCAGAAAGAATCTGCTCCAGCATGGATTTTGTCCAGCCATAAGGGTTAGTACACTGTCCCTTTGGGCATTCCTCTGTAATCGGGATGATTGCAGGATCTCCATATACAGTTGCAGAAGAAGAGAAAATAATATTTTTAACACCATGTTTTCTCATTACATCTACGAGAGTCAGTGTTCCGGCAATATTGTTCTCATAATATTCCCACGGCTTTTCAACAGATTCTCCTACTGCTTTCAGCCCTGCAAAATGAATACAGGAATCAATATCCTCTTTTTCAAAAATATCTGTCAGTGCTTCTCTGTCAAGAATATCTGCCTTGTAGAATTTTACCGGTTTGCCAGTAATTTTTTCTACTCTTTCCAGACTCTTCTCACTAGAATTGCTCAAGTTATCCAGAACCACTACATCATATCCTGCGTTCTGAAGCTCAATAACTGTATGGCTTCCGATATAACCGGCGCCTCCTGTAACTAAAATTGCCATGTCTTTGTCCTCCTCTTCAGGTTTTCAGTCATTGACCGGATCCGGGAAAAACTGTCTCAGCTTTCCCCAAAGTCAGTTTCAGTATACCACTACTTATATTTTTCTACAATAGCTTTCATCTGAGGAAGCTTCTCCTCCATGTCCGCAACCAGCTTAAACTGGGTACGACAGCGGTCCAGATTATGGCCTTCTCTGTGGATCTTAAAGTAATGATCTCCCTCCAGATAATCAGTAAGGAAACGCATTCCGCATTCAAAAGTCATAAGGATCGCGCCCATGGGGAGCATATCCAGCTCAAGCTCTGTAAGCGCGCCTGCACAGCCCTCGATAAAGCCTTTTGTATATACTTCGTAAAGGTGAAGATCACAGGAAATCTTACTGAGATCCTGCTCATCCTCTGCCCCTGTACTTGCTCCAAAACGGATGGAATCGCCGAAATCATTTACAGAAAGCCCCGGCATAACCGTATCAAGATCAATAACGCAGATGGCTTTGCCTGTTTCATCATCAATCATAATATTGTTCAGCTTTGTGTCATTGTGAGTTACACGAAGAGGCATCTTCCCTGTATTCTGCAGATCGCACAGGGTATGAGCCAGCTCTTCTCTGTCAAGAACAAACTTAATCTCCTCCTGAACGGATGCTGCGCGGCCTTCACTGTCTGCCTCAACTGCTGCCCTGAATTTTGCAAAACGGTCAACCGTATTATGAAAATCTACAATAGTCTCATGAAGAGTCTCAGCAGGATAATCTGCAAGAAGTCTCTGGAAATGTCCAAAGGCCACTGCACTCTGATAAAAGTCATTGTCATCCTTTACCATGTCGTAGCTGGTAGCTCCCTCAATAAAAAGATAAACTCTCCAGTATTCTCCCTCTGAATCCACATAATAAGGGTTGCCATCTTTATCATTTACCACATTCAGAGTTTCTCTCTCCACATCACCGCCGTTTTCCCGGATCTTTTTGCGGAGCCATGCAGTAACGCCCTGCACGTTCTCCATAAGCTCTACCGGCTTTGTGAAAATGCTTTTGTTCATTCTCTGGAGAATAAAATGCTTCTCCTGTCCGCCCGGTGTTTTTACTGTAAGACGATATGTATCATTGATATGTCCGCTTCCATAGGCAACACATTCTACTACCTCTCCCGGAAAATCAAACTGACTTATTACTTCTTTCTGAATCGTATTCACTGTTACTTGTTCTCCTCCCATAAGTTCTGTGGATAGAGCCCCTGATCTTTCAGGCTCTGCACGGCTGCCATAACAACAGGCTTGTCCTCTTTGTAGGTAACTCCATACCATTTATCCTCAGATTTCAGCACCTTGACTGTGGCTTTTTTCTCCTGAAGAAGCTCATCCACTACAAATGGAAGAAAATATTCGCACTTCAGTGGATTTTTCTCCAGATTCTCATCAAGGAATGCCGCAAAACGTGCTTTCAGTTCTTTCAGGATACTTGCAGAAAATCCCCACATATTCATGGAAACTGTACTTCCCTCCGGGAGCATGGTCCAGGTTGCTCCGTCATCCTCTGTATAGGCAGTGCCCTCTCCATGCTTCTCAATATGAGTACGCTCATTGATCTTCAGAAGATAATCTTCCTCATCGGTAACACAGACTCCTCTTGCCACATGGCCATTGTCTGTAAGAGTATTTTCCAGCTTGTAACCAACCATCATATATCTGTAAAGATTTTCGTCATCCTGGTTTTCTGCCAGAAAATCATATGCCATTTTAAATGCATGACTTCCATAGTAGTCGTCTGCATTGATAACCGCAAAAGGACCGTCAACCTCGTCAATACAGCTCAGGACCGCATGACCGGTTCCCCAGGGTTTTACTCTTCCCTCCGGAACCTCATAGCCTTCCGGAAGATTATGAAGATCCTGGAACACATAAGCAACCTCTATCTGTTTACTGAGACGGTCGCCGATAGCTTTGCGGAAGTCCTCTTCATTTTCTTTTTAATGATAAATACTACTTTTTCAAATCCTGCTTTTACAGCATCATAAATGGAAAAGTCCATAATGATATGACCTTCTCTGTCAATGGGGTCGATCTGTTTCAGACCACCGTAGCGGCTTCCCATTCCAGCTGCCATAACTACTAATACCGGTTTTTTCATAATATTTTTCTGCTCCTTTCTTGATCAGCCTTTCGTTCCACCTGTTACACCGCCGATAATCTTCTCTGACAGAAAAAATCCAGAGAGTAAAGGCCTGCAGAACTCCTGCCTTCTGAAAACAATATAAAAGCTCCATATATTGTGCATTTTATATAATTACATGCATTTGCAACACTAATTTTATCATTTTTACACAATTAGTATTTGCATAATCATCTATTTCTTTTGCACAAAAAGTATTGTTTTCATGAAAATCTCTGTTTCTCTCCGCCATATTTAATGCTTTTCACTCCAGCATCAGCGACTCTTCCCACCACTGTCCCGGTTCAAGTCTTTTTCTCCGCAAAGCCTCTCTTGATATTGTATCTGAATATATACGGTAATTCTCTGTATAAATCTTCCATGACAGTTTTCTGCCCTCAAAAACTCTCCGCACTGCACAGGTATTCCTTTTTACCCCGCGGAAACTGTAAAAACGAAACCTGTTTTTCCGTCCAGATTTTGGGAACAGCAGGAAACAGCCGTATTTTTCCATCCTTCATCTGAAACAGCATTTCCTGAAGAGCATCTGCACTGAACATATTTCCCTCAAGAGTAAAGGGTCTGTAGGTAAACTGCGAATATCCTTTTTTCCGAAAATCTCCGTTCAGGTGAAATCCATTACAGCTGCAGAAATTTTCCCAGAAAATCCTCAGATACTCTGCAGCTTTTTCTCCGTTTCCCTGAACAGCATAAAGATGTGCCATCCATGCAAAGGTATAACCAACCCACTGAGATGTGCCCAGCCTTTCATAATCCGCAATTACAGCATCGATTATTTCTTTTCCTTCGCCCTCATAATCTATGATTCCCAGAGGTGAAACAGCCATCGCATTTGAAAAATGACGATGGGATTCTTCAAGACTTTCATCCGGAGAAAGCATCAGAACCTTATTTTTATTGACTGACAGTTCCGGAAGCCTCTGTCTGATGTGGCGCCACTGTAATTCTTCTGTTTTCCCCAGCTCACCAGCCAGTTTCTCCAGTGTTTCAAACAGCCGGATCATCAGAGCCAGATCATAATTACTGACAGGTGTCAGCCATGATCTTTCCGTATCGTCGTGAATCTCCGGAGAGCTGGATACAGGAAGAACCAGATAACCGTCCTCTGTCTCCTCCAGAAGCGATTGGATAAAAATCCCGGTTTCCTTCATATAAGGATAAGCTCTTTCCCTCAGAAATTTACTGTCTCCTGTATATCGGTAATATTCTCCAAATGCGTGGGCAAGCCACATCTGGTTGGACGGAGAAAGCGAATACATAGGCCAGCCCCCAAGAGGTTTCCCGTCAATTGTCATTGTTCCGGGAAGACAGCAGCCTTCTGCGCCGTAAAATTCTCCGGCAAACCGTCGCCCCTCATCAAAAAGACTCCAGAGAAAATCTAAAAAGCATCGTCCTTCTTCCAGATGGTTTGCCTTCAGATAATGGGTATAGGACAATTCTGTATTCAGATCGTTATGGTAATCTCCCTTCCACGGAGGAAGCGTTCCCTCATCTGCGGTCCACACTCCCTGAAGAGGCATAGGGACGCCTCCTTCTCTGGACGTTGAAGCAAACAGATAATTGGTCATATACCACTGCTTTTCCATAAATTTATCAGGAATACAGATACCGCTCTCTTCAAAATAATCCTTCCACCATTTTTTATGAGAATCAAAAAGTTCATCACCTGCTGACAGAGCGCCGAGAACCTGCTGCTTTCCCTGTTCCATCCAGCAGTCTCCGTCTTCTGATGAGACAATCTTCCAGACGATTCTTGTCACAGAGTCTTTTTTTCTTCTCCCAACAATCACTCCATAAGAAAATTCATCATTTACAGGCTGGCAGAACCATTGCAGCTCTCCCTCCTGTTTTTTTATCACAGGAGGATATTTCAGATCCTTCAGATTCCCCTGGGAAATCTGTCTTTCTTCCTGGCAATAAACGTACTCTTTTTCCGTTCCTTTTTCTCCGAATTCCGGATTTTTCAGTTCCACAGAAAATTCCGTTTCCCGAGCTTCAACCTCTATGATCCCAACTTGTTCCACTGCATGGACCCAAACTGAAATCCTGACAGTCTCTTTCCGGCTTCTGAACCTCATTTCCGCTTTTGCTGTTTCCAGGTTTAAGACAGATTCGATTTCTCCGTCAATACCGTAAAAATGAAGCAGGATCCTGCCTGCAGTTAATTTTGTAGGTGATGGATAATAATAGGGAGCATCAAAGATTTCCCGGATTTTTGCAGTATTTCCTGCCTTTGCAAGTTTCACAAGATTTTTCCAGGTAAACTCTTTATTCTGCTCCCACAAAACAGTTCTGTCCCATAAATCTGTACGGTCCAGACTAAACCTTATCTCTTCAGGACTGCCCCAGCAGAGGCAGCCGCATTTTCCATTTCCCAGCGGAACAGCCTCGTCCCACCGGGAAATATTTTCTTTCCAGTTATAAGTAATATTCATGTACAAAGTCTCACTTGAATTGTCTGTTATAAAGATATAAAAGAAGAATCAGTCCGGCAAGTCCCAGAAGCATTACCAACAGCCCCTGCGGTCCTACATTTTTCTGTCCCAGTACTACAAGCGCCACACAAATAATAAAAAATATAGCTGCCAGAACGGTTTTTAAAACACTCTTTGTTCTTTCATTCATTTTATTTACCTCCTGTTCCGCACACTGATCAGCCTTTCAGACCGCCAAGAGTCATACCCTGTGTCAGTTTCTTCTGTACACAGATATATAAAATCAGTGTAGGGATCATAACAATAACCAGTCCCGCATACATCTGTCCGTACTGAACTGCTGATTTCTGGGCTGCCATCAGATTCATAAGTCCTACCGGAAGGGTTTTTATCTCCGGTCTGGTGAGCAGGGTCATGGAAATAATATATTCATTCCAGAATGCCAAAAAGTTAAACAGAATTACTGTCACAATACTTGGCTTTGCCATAGGCATGATAACCTGAATCATAGTTCTCCAGTATCCGGCTCCGTCCACATAAGCCGCTTCCTCGTAATCTTTTGCCAGTGATTTAAAATAACCGGACAGCAGATAAATGGTAAAGGGAAGCGCGGTTGATGCATATACAAGCGCCAGAATAAACAGATTGTTCAGGAAAAACGGCTCTCCGAACCACTGACGCAGTTTTCCGTCTGCATTATTGAGCATCAAAAAGATCGGTACAACAATATAGTTTACATTAATAAAAAGTCCTGCCATAAACATAACATTCCAGATCTTCTGGCTCTTAAATTTGAATCTGGACAGTACATAAGCTGCCGGAAGAGCGATCACGATCAGAAGCAGGATACCCAGGACCGTTACAAACACAGAATTCAGCATATAAGAACCCATGTTTGCAGTTTCCCACGCATCTGTAAAGTTCTGGAAATGGAATCCTTTCGGAAGCGCCCATGGACTTCCGTAAAACTCTGAATTCTCTTTAATTGAAGCAACAAATACCCAGGCAACAGGAACAATGATCGTAACTGCCAGAAGCCCCAGTATCAGATAGATAAATACTTTTGCCACCTTGGAACTGGCAGTACTGTTTTTCGTCATATCAGCCATTTTTCACCCTCCTTAGAATTCAATTTCTTCACGTTTGGTCACCGCATTGAGAACAGCGGCCAGCGCAAAGGAAAACAGGAATACCGCAACACCGATGGCCATACCATATCCATAGGAAGAGTTGGTGTAAGCTTCCTGATACATGTAGCTTAAGAATACATTGGAAGCTCCGTCCGGTCCGCCGTTTGTCATTGCTTTTACCATCAGGAAACTCATATTAATAGTACTGATAACAAAGAATGTCAGAGTGGTACGAATATTAGTCCAGATCAGCGGAAGAGTAATTGAGAAAAACTGTTTGATCCTTCCCGCGCCTTCCAGACTTGCTGATTCATAGAGACTGTCCGGAATGTTTGCCATACTTGCCATGTACATAACCATATAATATCCAATGGCCTGCCATACCATGGCTATAATAATACTGTAAATAACAAGATCCTGACTTCCAAGCCAGAGGATAGGATTGTCCACCCCATTCTGTCCCCGGAACAGATTCAAAAAGGAGTTCAGAAGTCCCTGATTCGGATCATAGATAGCAGAGAAAATAGCGCTGATCACTACAACAGAAAGAATATTCGGGATGTAAAAAACAACACGGAAGAATGTCTGCCCTTTCAGTTTTTCTCTTGTAAGAATAGCGGCAAAAATAATCGCCATACCAAAAGTAACAATAGTAACAATCACGATCAGAAGAACAGAGTTCTGAAACGCCTGATAAAATTTATCGCTCTGTAACAGTATTTTGAAGTTATCAAGACCTACAAAAGTTTTTTCAGCTGTATATCCGCCCCATTTATAAAGAGACATTCTGAAAACATCAATGGTAGGGATCAACATAAAAATAGCAAAAAGAATTACTGCCGGCGCCAGACAGCAGAAAATAAACCGGCTTCTTCCCTTTTTTTTCGTCATGATTCTTCTCCTCTCTTTCTTTATTCTGAAAAACGGACGGTAGCATCCACCGTCCGTTTTCAAATATCATATGGAATTCTACCTGAAAATTATTGCTTATTTCAGAGCGCCGCGAAGAGTATCGCTGTCTTTCTTGATCTGCTCTACCCATTCGTCTACTGTCTTATCTCCGCTGACAAGAGAGTTGATCGGATCAAAGAATGTTGTACGAACAGTTACGCCCTCTACCGGTTCAGTAGTTGCAAATGCATCCATAACTGCTACTGCGCCATCATCATAGATAGAGTAGTATATCTTTGCATCGCCGTCAAGTTTGTCTGTCATACCCTGGATCGGCTGAACTGCTCCGCCGTCTTTTGCGAAGATCTCAGCAGCTTCATCGGAATACAGATATGCAATAAACTGTTTTCCAAGCTCTTTATTTACAGCACCCTTCGGCATCCAGATCTGCTCAAAGAAAGAATAGGAAGCTCTCTCTCCACCTTCTTCAACTGCAGGAAGAGCTGTGAATCCCCACTCAAATCCATCTGCGCGTGGAGCATCTGCCATCTCGCCGATTACCCAGTTTCCGTTTGGCATAAACAGAGCCTTGTGTCAAGGATCATCTGCTGGTTTTTTACGGAAATCATTGTCGTTTGCGTTTGCAGGTGTGGTTTTTTCTGTGTAGGAAGCAAGTTTCTCAATGATCTCAAATGTTTCTTTGCTCCGTCTGTCTCCCATACGCCTTCGCCGTATTTCAGAGCTTCCTGGAATGTTTCTGCGCCTGCTGCCTCATGAAGCAGTGCGTAGAAAAATGCGTCAAAGTATCCTGCTGTCGGATATGTAAATAATGCAATGTCTTCTTCTTTTGCCTTGTCTCCAAGTTCCCACATTTCATCCCATGTTTCCGGAACTTCCCAGCCTTTTTCCTCGAACAGTCCTTTATTATAGAAAAGTCCGCATGGGCCGTAGAACATCGGCATCAGATATGTTTTTCCATCTCCGTAAGGATTTGTAATAGAGTTATCCACAAATCCCGGAAGGATTTTATCTTTTACTTTAACATCTTCGCCCGGAACTGTCATTTCCAGTACGTCTGTCAGCTCTTCTACATTGTTGTCTTTGATAAATGTTTCTGTAAGAGCGGATTCAGAACCAACTGCTCTCATGATAACATCCGGATAATCGCCGGATTTCATAGCCGGTGTGATAATATCTTCCAGTTTCTTGTCGATTGTGAGCTCAACCTTTACTCCCGGATTTGCCTCTTCAAACTTTGCGCAGACATTTTTCCACATATCCTGTCCATATGCGGTTTCTACAACAGCCAGTTTCAGAGTCTGCTCTTCATCTGCCATAACAGTTGTTGCCATTCCTGACATTGCGCCTGCTGCCATAACTGCTGAGAGTGCAAGACTGGTAATTTTTTTTGCTTTCATCTCATATCCTCCTTTAGATTTTGTACATAAGATACAAAAACTTTTTGTTTCTTAATAATAACTCATTAAAATTACTTTTTCAATTTATATATTGCTGTATACTTTAGAAATATTGCTATGAGTTACAGATTCAACGACAATATTACTTCTAATTGATATTTTTCTCATATTTTGATTGTTCAGAGCACCGGCATCTGTTAGACTGTAGTTACTGTAACATTCTCCTGAACATATTCTGATCTGTATGTTTCCAAGAAAAACGAAACCGAAAACCTTATCACTTTCTATGGAGCAGCCGTGTTATGATATATGAAAGTATACCTCTTGCCAAAGATCTTTCTGTAGAAAAAATTTATACCATCCATTACTTTGAATACTGCAATGACTTTTCCTATCCGGGTGAACAGCATGATTTCTGGGAATTTCAATGTGTAGATAAAGGAACTGCCCGGATTCAGGCAGATGAAGAAGTTCATGTTCTTACTCACGGTCAGATAATTTTTCACCGTCCCAACGAATTTCACAACCTGTCGGCAACCGGAAATCATGCCCCTAATATTGTAGTTGTTTCCTTTGCCTGTAATTCTCCCTGTATGAGTTTTTTTGAAAAACAGATTCTGACCCTTTCGGATACAGAGCGAACCCTGATCGGAAAAATCATCGCTGAGGCCCGGCGGTGCATTGCCTCTCCTCTTGACGACCCCTATCTTCATAAAATGGAATTAAGAAAAGACAGCCCTGTGGGTTCCCAGCAGCTTCTTGTTCTTTATCTGGAACAGCTTCTGATACATATGCTCCGAAGATATACTACACAGGTACCGCACTGTGTCAGAAACATTGGCGACCCCTCATTTGAATCTTCTGCCTGCCGGAGGATCACCCGTTATCTGGAGGATCATATCTGTGAATCCCTTTCCCTTGAAGCAATCTGCCATGACAATCTCATCGGAAGATCCCAGCTTCAGAAAATCTTCCGTGAGGAATACGGCTGCGGAGTGATCGACTTTTTTTCTCATATGAAGATCAATTTTGCCAGACAGCTAATCCGGGAAAATGACATGAATTTCACACAGATCTCAGAATTTCTGGGGTATTCTTCCATTCATTACTTCTCCAGACAATTTAAGAAAATTTGCGGAATGACGCCTACAGAGTACGCGCTTTCTATTAAAGCCATCTCCGAACGTCCTCAGAATTCTGAAAAAGACATAAAAAATGGAGCCGATGCCTAAAACATCAGCTCCATTTTTGTCCCCTTTCCGGGCTCACTGTCAAGATTGATCTTTGCTTTATGGAGCGCAGCCCCGTGCTTTACAATAGAAAGTCCCAGTCCTGTTCCTCCGGTCTGGCGGGAATGACTTTTATCCACCCGGTAAAACCTCTCAAAAATACGTCTCTGTTCATTCTTCGGAATACCGATCCCATTATCCTCCACAAAATAGCAGGGATGATGTCCTTCCTGCCCTGCAAACACCCGGACGGTTCCTCCTGCATCGGTATAGCGGATGGCATTGTCCGCAATATTATAAAACATTTCATAGAGAACCTGCCGGATTCCTCGCACCGCCACATGCTCCCCCTCCAGAACAAGACTGATCTGCTTTTTCTCTGCCGAAGGCTGGAGATGATACACAATGTCCTCTGCCAGCTCATAAATGTCTACTGCCTCAAATGGCATGTCGCTGTTTTTCTCATCAAGCCTTGAAAGCTGGATGATATCTGACACAAGAGAACTTAAACGGCTTGCCTCATGGTAAATCCTTCCGGAAAATTCAGGAACCTTGTCTTCTCCCACCATTCCGTTCATCATCAGCTCCGCATAACCGGAAATAGACATCAGAGGGGTTTTCAGTTCGTGAGAAACATTGGCAGAAAATTCTCTTCGCATTGCCTCTGCCTCCTTCAGCTCCTCCAGCTGAGACGCGATCTGTTTATTCTGCTGGTCTACCCGTACAAGAAGGGGACGCAGCTCCTCATATCTTACATCTTTCAGAGGGTGCTCCAGATCCAGCTCATTAATGGGCGCGATCAGCTCCTTTGTCTGTCTCTGAACCAGGAAAAATTCCAGGGCCAGAATCCCCAGCATAAGAATCCCCAGCAGCGTAAAGCTGGAAAATAAAGTACGGAACACACTGTCAGTTGTTCTTGCCACCCGAAGGATATTTCCATTATCCAGCTTCATGGCACAGTAAAAGGTCTGCTCGGAAAAGGTTTCCGAAAATCTTACGATCTCCCCATAGCCTTTTTCCTTTGCCTTCACAAACTCCGGGCGTTCCCCATGATTTTCCAGATGGTCCGCCTCTGTCTCCGAATCATACAGAACATTGCCCTCATTGTCTGTAACTGTGATCCTTGTAGCATTGATCTCTTTTACATTGCTTTTCAGATAATCCAGTCCGGCTGCTTCGATACCGGCCCGGATGTATTCCACTTCATCCCGCACACTCTGTTTCATAAATACGTCAAACTTGTCATACATGACAAAGCTTGCAGCCAGAAAGGTCAGAAGAACAGACAGGATTACAAGAAAGCTTCCGTGATTTAAAATTCTCTGTCTCATTTTATTCTCCGATCCTGTATCCTACTCCCCGTATGGTTTCCACCATGTTTCCTGCTTCTCTCAGTTTCTGACGAAGTGTTCTCACATGTACGTCCACAGTTCTTGTCTCTCCGTCAAAATCATATCCCCACACATGACAGAGGATCTGATTTCTGCTCATAACAAGTCCCTTGTTCTCTATCAGATACTGCAAAAGCTCAAATTCCTTTCTGGTAAGCTCCACCTTCTGATCTCCAAGATGTACTTCATGACGTCCCACCGATATTCTCAGTTCTCCGCAGTGAAGCTCTCTGTTTTCCTCTTTCCTGCTGCACCGGCGAAGCACTGCTTTTACTCTTGCAACAAACTCCATCATACCAAAAGGCTTTGTGATATAGTCGTCCGCTCCGGCTTCCAGTCCCCGTACCTTGTCAAATTCCGCATCCTTTGCCGTAACCATGATCACAGGGATGTTTTTTGTATCAGGAGAGGACTTCAGCCTGGTCAGAATGCCGTATCCGTCCTCCCCCGGAAGCATGATATCCAGAAGGATCAGGGACGGAAGTTCTTTTTTCATGGCTGCGCAAAGCTCTTTTCCATCTGCCAGCCCCTTTGCTGTAAATCCGGTGGTTTCAAGGGTATATACCAGAAGCTCCCTGATATTTTTTTCATCTTCCACACAGTAGATCATGAACTGTCCTCCTTATCTTCATATATGCCATAAAAGCTGCTGAGGAATTTCCCTCCGGAAATTCCCACAACAGCCTTATATGATCTGCCTTCAGTTTTTACTGACGCTTACGGAAGCAGATATTCTTTGCGGACTGCTTCCAGACATTTATTAAATTCATCATCCTGATCGTTTTTCATTGCGTTCAGATGTCTGTGTGTATCATAAAGATTCTCACGCACCTGAGTTACGCAGACACCGATATTGGAACAGTGATCTGCAATTCTTTCCATACTGGTGATCAGGTCAGAAAGAATGAAGCCCATTTCAATGGTACACTCGCCGGAGCGGAGACGATTGATGTGACGGCGTTTCATTTCTTTTGTCAGCTCATCGATCAGTTCCTCAAGCGCCTCGATCTCTGAAGCCTTGGTAATATCCTGTTCGTCAAATACAGAAAACGCTGTTTCTACGATTTTGGTCACTGCTGCGGTCAGTACTCTGAGTTCCGCCTTTGCATAAACGGAGAAGCTCAGGCCTTTTGCATGAAGCTCGTCTGCTGACTCTTTAATGTTTACTGCATGGTCGGAAATACGCTCGAAATCACCGATGCAGTGAAGCATCATGGAAACGCTGTGACTGTCTGTCTCAGAAAGATCCTTATTGTTCAGCTGAACAAGATAGGTTCCCAGTTCATCCTCGTACCTGTCTACCTTGCTTTCCATCTTTGTGATCTTCTGAGCCTTTTCCTCACTGTAATCATGAAGCACCTCAAAAGAAGCCTTCAGCGCCTTCCAGGAATCCTCTGCCATACGTCTTGCTGCGGTTCTTCCCTGCTCTACTGCAAATGCAGGTTTTTCCAGAAAACGGGATTCCAGAATAAGGAATTCCTGATCTTCCTTTGCCGCCTCAACATCCTCAGAAGAGTCACGGATCGTCATACATGCAAGCTTCACAAGAAGATTGGAGAACGGAAGAAGCAGTAAGGTTGCTGTAACATTAAACACACTGTGGGTCACTGCGATTGCTGCCGGTGTTGCCATAGCGTCCATAAACGGGAACTGAATAGCTGCATTCAGAATATAGAATACACTCAGGAACACTACAGTACCGATAATGTTGAAATACAGATGGATCATGGCTGCACGTTTTGCGTTTTTGTTTGCGCCGATAGCAGACAGAAGCGCTGTCACGCAGGTACCGATATTCTGTCCCATAATGATCGGGAAAGCCGCGCTGTACGGCACAGCTCCTGTAACGCACAGAGCCTGCAGAATACCCACGGATGCAGATGAGGACTGGATGATGGCTGTAAGAACCGTACCTGCCAGAACACCTGCTATCGGATTGGAAAATGCCAGAAGAAGATTGGTAAACTCCGGAACATCAGCCAGAGGCTTCACAGCAGCGCTCATGGTATCCATACCGAACATCAGCACTGCAAATCCAACCAGAATAGCGCCGATGTCTTTTTTGCGGGAGCTCTTTGTGAACATCAGAAGCACAATTCCGATCAGCGCCAGGATCGGAGCAAAGGAACTTGGCTTAAGAAGGCTCATAAAGAAATTGTTGCTCTCAATACCTGCAAGACTTAAGATCCAGGCGGTTACTGTAGTACCGATATTGGCACCCATAATAATACCAACAGCCTGTGTCAGCTTCATAATACCGGAGTTTACGAAACCTACGACCATAACCGTTGTGGCAGATGAGGACTGGATCACCGCAGTCACACCCAGACCCAGAAGCACTGCTCTTAATTTGCTGGATGTAAGGTTTTCAAGAATTTTCTCCAGCTTTCCTCCGGAAATCTTCGCAAGGCCATCGCCCATAACCTGCATACCATACAGGAACAGAGCAAGACCGCCCAGCATCGTCAGTATACTAAAAAAATCCATTGTATTTCTCCTTTACGAAAATTTAATATATTTTCATTTTAAGAAACAATTGTAAAGTTGTCCCCAGCGCAATGTTAAATTTATGTAAAATTCTCAGAAGCTTCTGATGTCTTCTCCCTCATCGCCCGTTTTGTCAATAGAACGGATTTTCAGATAGTAACTCATGGTTTCATTCACCTTCACCTGAACCCGGTCCCCAACCTTATGGCCTTTCAGAGCCCGTCCGACAGGTGACTCGATGCTCACTCTGTTCTCCATGGAATTTCCTCTGATAGAGGTTACAAGCTTATACTTCTCAATTTCTCCGTCTTCTTCAAATTCTACTTCCACAATGTCATCCATGCCGACTTCGTCTTCTCGGGAAGTATCTGTAACAATATCCGCTGTTTTCAGCATTCTCTCCAGGTACCGGATGCGGCTTTCATTCTGGTTTTTGTGTCGCTTTGCCGCATAGTATTCAAAATTTTCACTGAGATCCCCCTGGGCTCTGGCTTCCTTTACCGCTTCAATGGCCTCTTTACGCACCACCAGCTTCCGGTGCTCGATCTCCTGCTGGATTTTCTGTACGTCACGCTCTGTCAGTTTTTCACGCATGTGCTCACTCTCCCCGCTTCATTATAAGTATCGTATGACTATAAAGTATACAGGATAATGAACGGAAACTCAATAACCCTTACGCGGACTTGCTGATATAACAGCAGATCAGAAGACATACCTCTTCTCCCTCCTGCCTCAGCTCCAGCATTCCGTCATACTTTTTCAGCGCAGCCTGAATGCTCGGAAGACCCAGCCCGTGATTTTTTGTGTCATTTTTCGTGGTAGAGGGCAGGGAAGATAAAATTCCCGTATTTTTCTTACGGCAATACTTCTCTTCCGTTTTTTCTGCACAGGGAAGTCTGCCCGGATTTCGCACACTTACTGCCAGAATCCCCTTTCCCTGCCTTACTTCCAGGGAAACTCTCCGCTGGTTTTCCGGAAGATTTTTCACTGCCTCCAGAGCATTGTCCAGCGCATTTCCGAAAATGGCGCTGATATCTGTTTTTTCCATGGGCAGAGGTTCCGAAATATCTGCGGAAACATGAAATTCAATATGATTCTGTTCCATCAAAGCAGCCTTGGAACTGAGAATAATGTTTACAGTGGTATCTCCGCAGTATTTCAGTGTACGGAAAATCCCTGTATGTTCCAGAAGCTCTCTGAGATATCCCTCTCTCTGGTCGTCCGGAAGAGCCAGCGCTGTCTGAAGATGATTTGTCATATCATGCTTTAAACGCCTGATCTCAAAATGCTGATTCTCCATAGCTTCATAGTACCGTCTGTTCTGTTCTGCCAGAAGAGCCTCCTCTTCCAGTTTCTGCTGCCGGGCCAGAACCACCATGGTCCATAAAAGCCCTGCAAAAGCCGAAAGGGACAAAAGCAGGAGAAACAGGTACTGGACAGAGATCCCTGCAGTATCATAATCGCTTAACAGCACAAGACTGAATACAATTCCCAAAGGAGGAAGCGTCAGGATAAAAAGAAGCCTCCACATGGAAGGCGCCAGTTCAAAATCTCTGTCCGGTCCCAGCTTCCGGATCAAAAGCCACAGCCCTGCACAAAAAAACTATTTTTATCACAATCTGATACGTCTGATAAAACGGCGACCAGTTATCCACCAGCGCATTAAAAGAAAACACCGTACTGGCTGTCATCAGTCCCACTGTCAGCCTTTTTATGACGCTTCCCTCACAGCAGATCATAATAGCTGCAATAAAAAACTCAAAACGTGGGAACAATATTTCCCCAGTCTGCCAGATAGATCACCATACCGCCTAAAAATCCGCAGGCAGTCACAAGAATCATTCTGAGGAATTTACTGTTTTTCACCTTCAGCAGGCGTCCCACTGCCATAAACAGACAGATTCCCATAACCGAAAGCCAGGCAATAGTCAAAAACAAAAGCTCCGCATTTTTTCTCATAGGCCTGCCCCCTTCAGCATAAGCTCCGCAAGTCTTTTCAGCGCCTCTTCCTTCATCCCCCGGCTTACCGGAAGATTTTTTCCGCCTGTAAGGATTTCATCATGACCAATATACTCCACATGATCTCCGTTTACCAGATATCTTTGGTGAATCCTCACAAACCGTGCATCCACCTGAGACTGTACCTCAGAAAGCTTTCCGTAAAAAGCGTATTCTCTGTTTTCCGTTACCAGATACACCTGTCTTCTGTCGCTGTAAAAATACAGGATCCGGTCCAGAGCCATCCGAAAGGTTCCCTCCTGATTCTGAAACACAAAATCTTTTTCCCGTCTGGAATAAAAAGTTTCTCTGGCCCTGGCAAGAATCTGCCTGATCCGTTCTTCTCCGGCAGGTTTCATCACATAGTCCAGCGCCCCTGTGCGATATCCGTCAAATACGTACTCAGAATATCCTGTCACAAATACAAGAAGGATATTTCTGTCAAACTCCCGTATCCTTTCCGCAGCCTCCATGCCTGTCATTTCTTTCATTTCCACATCCAGAAAAAGAAGATCGATCTCTCCCGGATGTTTTTTCAGCCAACGGACCGCAGTTTCTCCTGAACTGAATTCATATACAATTTCCTCATCCGTTTCATATATGGATTTTTCAAGCTGAAACCGCAGCTGATCCCTGGCCTCCTGTTCATCGTCGCACAAAGCGATTCTCAGCATAATATCTCCTCCTGCTGCTTTTATATCCTTTACTGATGCTCCTCGCTTCAGATTTCTTTTATCATACCACAACCACAGCTTCCGGCGCATGCCAAACTTTACAAAAATCCTTCTATTCTTTACATCTTCCGCAGAGACCTGCAAAACTTTACCGGAAAAATGCCAAACTTTACAGCCTGGATTCCGGCTGTTTTTTTCTGTGATATGGTAAAATCACAACAGCAGAACATCTGTAAATTTTTAACATAAGACGAGGAGGAATTTTATGTTATCTGTAAAAAATCTGGAAAAATCCTATACTACCGGCAATCGTACCTATACAGTGCTGAAAGGAATCAGCTTTTCTGTTGCCAAAGGGGAATTTGTAGCTGTAATGGGACCCTCCGGTTCCGGAAAAAGTACGCTTCTTAACTGTATTTCCTGCTATATCCCCTTTGAAAAAGGCAGGATCACCCTGGGCGGGCAGGAATTAAGCTCCCTGACACCTGAACAGCTTGCCTCTGTCCGCAACGAAAAGCTTGGTTTTGTTTTTCAGGACTTTATGCTTCTTGACGGCCTTTCTGTCCGTGAAAACATTCTTGTTCCCAGAATCATCCGACAGAATGTGGACAAAGAAGGGGAGCGCTACGCAGATCAGCTTATGGAGCTTTTTGGTATCAGCCATATCCGAAACAAATATCCGGCAGAGATTTCCGGCGGAGAACGTCAGAGAACCGCAGTTGCAAGAAGTCTGATCAACCATCCTCTGATGCTCCTTGCTGACGAACCTACGGGAAATCTGGACAGCAAATCAAGCAGGATCGTTATTGAATCTTTTGAAAATGCAAGACAGAATCTGGACGCTACCATTTTTATGGTGACACACGACAGCTTTTCCGCTTCCTTCTGTGACCGGGTGATCCTGCTGAAGGACGGAAATATCTACCGTCAGCTTGAAAAAAACTATTCAGACAAGAAGTGCTTTTCATGACACACTGTTAAATGCGATCAAAGAAATGAGTGGTGATATGTAATGGATAACAGAAAAAGAAGATCGATCAAAACTATGGCGGAACTGGAAAGCCGCCTTCGCCGTACCAACCAGAAGCAGGCAGCTCTTTACCTGTTCTGCAATTTTATTTCTCTTATGCTGATGACAGCTTATTCGGGACTGATGTTTTCTCCCACTGTACAGGATATTTTTCCTCCGGGAGGCGACAGCCGGAAACAGTTATACGCCATCTTCGTTCTGGCCCTGTTCGGCTGCGTTATATTTACGATTTATGCTGCCAGCCTTTTTTTCCGCAAAAAATCACGGCAGCTTGGCATCCTTATGGCTCTCGGAGCTTCCAGAAAAACACTGGCGCCCGGTCTTTTCCGTGAGGTGCTGCTTTTAAGCGGCAGCTCTGCTGTTCTGGGAACTCTGGCAGGTTTTCCCTCTGTTCTTCTGTGGACTGCCTTCGGATTTTATGTAATCAGAGTAATGGTTCTGAACGTGGATTTCCGGTGTCTCTGGGTATCTGCAGGTCTTCACAGCCCTGGTTGTGATCTGCGCATGCGTTCTTGCTTTTCTTTATATGAAACGCACCAATATTCTGGACGTGATCCAGGAAGAGCATCAGAACGAGCCTGTAAAAGAGCTTGGACGCTGGTGCGGCCCTGTGGGTATTGTCCTGATTCTGGCAGGCGCAGTTGCAGGATACGAAGGCCCAACTGTATACATGAATGTGTTTCACAGATATCCATCCCCTTTTCTCAACCTTTTGTACGCTCCTGCTTTTGCAGGTCTTTACATGGTCATGCTTCACACAGTTGTCAACGGCTGGACCTCCAGACGCAAAAATCCCTGGAAAAACATCATTGCCAGAAGTATGATGAAATTCCAGGGAAAACAGACGGTAAACAGTCTCCTTGTTACTACTGTGCTGGTTGCAGGCGGCTGCTTCGGGATTTTTTATCTGCCGATGCTTCATACCGGACTTTCCATGGGCTCCGAAAGCCGCGCCTATGACTATTCCTGGTTCTGGCCCTCCGACCAGTCTCTCCCTTCTGAAGAAGAGATTTATTCTCTGGCAGAAAAACATGATTTTCAGATCAAAGACTGGGTACAGTGTTCCTATCTTGCCCTTGCCTGTGATAATAACATGCAGATTCTGAACCCGGACAACACCCTTTCCTATCAGCATTTTGACATTGCCGATGAATGTCATGCCCTGTCAGAGTCCACCTATAATCAGATCACCAGACAGAACATTTCACTGGATCCCGGCTTCTCTACGCAGTTACAAATGAAGAAGAAACCGCTTACGATACAGTGGAAAATGCAACACTTTTTACAAACATGACTACAAGAGAAGAGCTTCCGGTTACCTGTAAAGGCTTTGTACATTTTGAAGATATGGCATCTCACGGCACTGCTGTTCTGGATGACAGCGACTACGAAAAAATCTCTCAGGGACTTGCTCCTGAATGGACCGGTTCCATGATCTGGTTTAATTCAGAAGGAAAAGACAGTTACGCCTTTGCACAGGAGCTCTTTGTGAAAATTGTAAATTCCTATGATGACCAGCACTTCAGCAACAGCTATTATGATCCGGTTCAGTATGTTATGACAGAAGGCTATACAAATAATTACTACGGTTCCTCCTATACTGTCAGTCCGGAGGAGCGGCAGGTGGACCGTACCAACATCAACAGTTCTGACTTCCGGATGTACTGGAATTATATTCCTCAGTTCCGTATTATGGATGCTCAGGATCAGCTGAAAACCTTTGGAGTATTTATGATGACCTTTTTGTTCATTGCCATTATCTGCATTACCGCAGCCCTGGTCATTGCCTATACCCGCTGTCAGACCATTGCCCTGAACAATGCCTATGTGTTTTCAGATCTGATGCGTCTTGGCGCTTCTCCCTCCTTTCTTGGCAGAGAGCTTCAGAGGCAGGCTGGTCCGGTATTCAAAATTCCTGCCATCAGCGGAATGTCGCTGATGATCCTGCTTTATTTTATGATTTTGCTTGCCAATGACGGGCTTCTGACAAAATCCGAAATTCTCGGTTTTGCCATGTGCCTGGAAGTAGCTGCAGTGATCGCCCTTATCATTTACGCCGTTTTCCGCCGCACGCTGCGCAGTCTGAGAAAACAGCTGGGTATCTGCTCCTCAGAACAGAAGATTTCCCGGTAACCTCCGTTTACAGACAAAGAAACTGCTGTATGGACAGACTTACGCCCATCCTTACAGCAGTTTCCTGTTATCTGTAAAAATTCAAATAAATTTTTCTGTTATTTCTTCTGTTCCTCCAGAAGCTTCTTCAGACGCCTGATTTCTGCCTCTGCAGCCTCTGTTTTCTTTCGTTCCATGGCAATTCCCTGTTCGACTCCCCGTTTAAAGCCCTGTTCAAGGCCCTGCTTAATCAGCCTATCTGATTCCAGTTCCAATACTTTTCCTCCCATTACATCACCAAATCCTTTCCTTACTTTTTCTTTGTCTCTGAACACATAATCTGCGATCCGGATGATCAGCTCAACCATATCCCGGTATGCTTTTTCATTTCCTTTCTCAAGAAAATTTTTCTCCAGATACTTCTCGATTTTTGCATA